>Ga0214921_10000095_pt1 | contig 164417 bp, 159 predicted proteins | sample LL1505_MetaG_FD_177992 | JGI IMG/M metagenome (GOLD analysis project Ga0214921, IMG submission 177992) | Freshwater microbial communities from Lake Lanier, Atlanta, Georgia, United States - LL-1505 | ecosystem: Environmental > Aquatic > Freshwater > Lake | place: USA: Georgia | collected... | reverse complement strand
TCACCTTTCCCTCGCGGTACTTGTTCACTATCGGTCGCCTGTTAGTATTTAGCCTTACGGAGTGGTCTCCGTGGATTCATGCCAAGTTTCACGTGGATGGCATTACTCAGGAACTCCCTAGAGGTCATTGGATTTTCGGTTACAGGTCTGTCACCTTCTATGGAGCGCTTTTCCACACGCTTCACCTAATCCTTTGACTCCCATGTCGGGGTCCTACAACCCCGGGAGACAAGTCTCCCGGTTTGGGCTCTTCCGCTTTCGCTCGCCACTACTTACGGAATCGTTTCACTTTCTTTTCCTCTGGTTACTGAGATGTTTCACTTCACCAGGTTTCGCTCCCTCTGTTCTATGTATTCAAACAGCGGTGGCCAGATATGACTCTGACCGGGTTACCCCATTCGGAAATCTCCGGATCATAGCGTACTTGCCGCTCCCCGAAGCTTATCGCAGCTTATCGCGTCCTTCATCGCCTACAGGCACCAAGGCATTCATCATGTGCTCTTAGTAGCTTTTGATATCGTTCATTCTGAAATTTCAATGAACACCGGTTGTCATAAGACACCTCGTGTTCACGGACTCAGCTCTAAAGTTGTAATTTTTTACCCTATCTGCAGATGTCAAAGAACTTCCGACGGGACTATGCCCGCGGGGAGCGCCGGATCCAGAGATCCCGCACAGCCAAAATTGGTTCGGATGGATCGGCCTAACGCACTCGGTGCGTAGGCTATGAAAATTGGTGGTGATTAGTTTTTCTTAATAATTTCGGTGAGAGAGTGGTGGGCCTGACTGGATTCGAACCAGTGACCCTGCGCTTATCAAGCGCATGCTCTAACCAGCTGAGCTACAGGCCCTATTAGAGTCACTGAAATTGGTGAGGTCTCTCTCACCTAGAAGATGGTGGAGGCATGGGGATTATCCTTTGCTTTCGCAAAGGCTCTGCATGATGACTTCGTCTCGATCGCGTGCCACTCATCGCGGCATGACAGTCGAACCGAGGTTCTCATCCCAGATTTTCCCAGATACTCTTCACCAGGAAGATGGTGGAGGCATGGGGATTCGAACCCCAGACATTCTGCTTGCAAAGCAGACGCTCTACCAACTGAGCTATACCCCCGCGTTGCGGCGGCAGAGCCGCTAGAAATATATTAAACTAGTCACGAAACCCGAGTAACTGGCGTTACCCGCGTCTTTTTAACAGCAAAAACTGAATTGTGCGTTCCTCATCGAACCCTCCGACCTTTCGATCTTTGGGATTTAACCGCGTGCCACATCTCCTAAGAGAGGGTTTAGCGGTCGACCTTCCGGAATATTCTAGATTTTCCGGATATCTCCTTAGAAAGGAGGTGATCCAGCCGCAGGTTCCCCTACGGCTACCTTGTTACGACTTCATCCCAGTTACCATCCATACCTTAGGCACCTGCCTCCCTTGCGGGTTGGCGCAGCGACTTCGGGTACAAACGACTTCCATGATGTGACGGGCGGTGTGTACAAGGCCCGGGAACGTATTCACGCCGTCGTAGCTGATACGGCATTACTAGCGATTCCAACTTCATGAAGGCGAGTTGCAGCCTTCAATCCGAACTGGGCCCAGGTTTGGTGATTTCCTCCACCTCGCGGTTTTGGTTCCTTCTGTCCTGGGCATTGTAGTACGTGTGCAGCCCTGGCCGTAAGGGCCATACTGACTTGACGTCGTCCCCACCTTCCTCCCCGTTTCACAGGGCAGTCTGATCAGAGTGCTCGGCTTGCGCCGGTGGCAACAGATCACAGGGGTTGCGCTCGTTGCGGGACTTAACCCAACATCTCACGACACGAGCTGACGACAGCCATGCAGCACCTGTGCAAATTGTGTATTGCTACACTCCCCGGCTTTCACCGGTTTAGAGATGCATGTCAAGGCCAGGTAAGGTTCTTCGCGTTGCATCGAATTAAGCCACATACTCCACCGCTTGTGCGGGCCCCCGTCAATTTCTTTGAGTTTTAATCTTGCGACCGTACTTCCCAGGCGGCACGTTTAACGCGTTAGCTCCGGCACGGACGGGGTCTGAGCCCGCCCACACCAAACGTGCACCGTTTACTGCCAGGACTACCGGGGTATCTAATCCCGTTTGCTCCCCTGGCCTTCGTGCCTCAGTGTCAGGAAATGCCCAGAGAGTCGCCTTCGCAACTGGTCTTCCTCACGATATCTACGCATTTCACTGCTACACCGTGAATTCCACTCTCCTCTACATTCCTCTAGCATGGGAGTATTGAGTGCAGTTCTAAGGTTAAGCCCTAGGATTTCACACTCAACTTTCCACGCCACCTACGCACCCTTTACGCCCAATGAATCCGAACAACGCTTGAGACCTCTGTATTACCGCGGCTGCTGGCACAGAGTTAGCCGTCTCTTCCTCTTGCGATACTATCACTTTCTTGTTCTCGCATGACAGGAGTTTACAATCCGAAGACCTTCATCCTCCACGCGGCGTCGCTCCATCAGGGTTTCCCCCATTGTGAAAAATTCTCGACTGCTGCCACCCGTAGGTGTCTGGACCGTGTCTCAGTTCCAGTGTGGCTGGTCGTCCTCTCAGACCAGCTACCCGTCATAGCCTTGGTGAGCCATTACCTCACCAACTAGCTGATAGGCCGCGAGCTCATCAGGAAGCGTCTTGCGACTTTGGCTTCGGGAAGATGTCTTCCCTGGCCATATGCGGTATTAATTCGCCTTTCGGCGAGTTATCCCCCACTTCCCGGCAGATTGCTCACGTGTTACGCACCCGTTCGCCACTAGATTTCATCGGTATTACTACAAATGAAATCCCGTTCGACTTGCATGTCTTATCCACGCCGCCAGCGTTCGTTCTGAGCCAGAATCAAACTCTCCGTAGAAAGTTTGCGCCTCCTCGTGCTAAACGGGAGGCAAATTTCCAGCATCATCTTTTCCTTAGCCACCGTGGTGACCAAGGGACGATCTGTATTAAACTTCGATTAAGAAAATCGACGAAAAACGCACAATTCAGTTCTTGCTGTTTCGTATATGATCCATCCGGTTTCCGTTGCTTGTGCGAAACCGGACCTGCGCTATCAAAGATCGATACCAGTGGCTGCGGAAGCGGTGATGCAACCCCTGATCTTTCGTTTAGTAACGGAAGATTTTTAGGGCCGTCAGCACCACCTCGTATTTGTTCAAATACTCGAGGCAGACTGGCTAAGAACATTCCCGTTCGAGTGAACAAAGTCACCGTCGGGATTGAAAACAGTATACGAGATCATCCTAGAGTCAACGACTTCTTTCAGTTTTTCAAAAATATTTTTACGCCCATCATCCCACGCCGCCGTTATTCTTCCTTCAGCAAAACAAAAACGCCCGCCAACCCCTTATCTATGGGGTTCGGCGGGCGTGTGATTCTGTATTGTTCTGTCTGACTCGACTACGGAGCCCGATTCTATCTACCTGCGTGAAACTCGTTCACTTCCGATTCTTCCGGGCATCAAGGAACTGAACGATGATCTCGAAAGCAACGGGCAGCATAGAGATGACGATGATGCCCAGCACAACGGCCTCAAAGTGTTTCTTTACCCAATCAATCTGACCAAAGATTACCCCCGCAATCATCATGAGAAAGACCCAGAGAAAGCTCCCCACGACGGTGTAGAGAGTGAATTTGCGTCGATCCATTGAGGCCATTCCGGCCACAAAGGGCGAGAGCGTGCGAAAGATCGGCAGGAAGCGGGCCATGATGATTGCCTTCGCGCCATGTTTTTCAAAGAAGAGGTGCGTCTTGTCGAGATACTGCTTTTTCAGGATAAGCGCATTCTCCTTGAAGATTTTACCACCCAGCGTCCCGCCAATAGCGAAGTTCACCAAGTTGCCCAGGATTGCGGCCACCATTAGGAGCACCATGGCGACGGGCCACTTGAGACCCGCATCAGAATGAGAGACGCAGTAAGCGCCCACGGCAAAGAGTAAGGCATCGCCCGGGAGGAAGGGAGTAATGACCAGTCCCGTCTCGCTGAACACAATGGCAAAAAGGATCGCATAGACCCAGATGCCATATACGTAGACGATATGCTCAAGACTCTTGTCGAGGTGGATGAAGTTTGCTTGGAACCAGTGAATAAAATCCATTGCGCTTATGAAGCAGGATTCCCTCGCCTCGGCAAGCAAAGGGAGTTCATACCCCGCAGGAGTAAGGCATAGACCTCCCATCGGTTCAGCTTAAGACCTCTCCATGACGAATGGAGCTCGGAATCCTTCAGTTTTGCCAGGGTGCTCCATGCCAGATCCAAGGGAAGCGCCGTGGCAAAAAGAACCCGGCCTGGTCGGAGATGCTCAAGATAGCGTTCTCCCTGCGCAAGCCACTCTTCCACAAGTTCAAATAAACCGGGCAACTCCTCATCGCGCGCGTAGATTCTTCCGAGGGATCGATCCTCGGCACGGTCACGTAGGATATTCAGCAGTTGCAGTCCCTTCCCGTAGGCGATTCCCAGAGGAATCACCTCTGCCATGGGCAGCATGAGCCGGTCAGGGGCATGAACCGAGATCAACCGAGTCCAGCACTCGCCGACACTCCCTGCTACCAAGAAACAATAGTGCTCCAACTCCTCACGCTTGAGCGGCTCGTCGGAAGGAAAACGCCTGAGATCAAAAAGTTGCCCTTCCAGGATCAATCGCCAGAGCTTTAGCAACTCATCACGGTCAGAACTTATTTCGAGCGCGTTGATCAGCCGGGGAACCCCAGCAATAAGCTCTGCCTGCGACTCATCCAACTCCCCCGGCATCATCACAGGCACCCATTCCCATCTTCCCTTAGGAGAGCCACTCGCCAGAGCCAACTCCAAGTTCCCCAGGAGCTGCTCAAGCAAAGCAACCCTCCGCTCGCGACTGATTTTGCCGCCATCAGCAATCGCATCCGAGGCCCGTGCCAGCAGGTAGACGACCCCGAGAGGTTCGCGCAGGGAACGGGGTAAAATAGCCAGCGTCAGCGCAAAGGTGCGCGCGTGCGCGCGAAGGAGATAACGAATCTCCCTATCTTCCATAATCAGAGACGGGAAGAGGGAAGCGGCGAGGATGCTGCTTCGGGAGTGACGGGGGCCCCGGAAGGATTGCCACCACTGCTTCCGAGTCCCACCCGCTTCAGCAGGATCATCTTCGCATCGTTATTGCCAAGCCCCTTCGCGGCCGCTTCCGCCACATGATTGCCGTCCCCCGAGGCCTTCGGCATCCGCGAAACCGTGCGCTGTTCGTCCAGGAGACGGAGAGCCGTGGCGTCGATCGCAACGGGGTCCTTGGAGGCAAGCAGCATACCGTAGGCAACACAGTTTCCGGGGCTTGGATAGGGTCCCCCGGCATATTGCAGAACGATTCCGTCCATCATTGTCAGGATCACTTTCTTCCCGATCCGCTCGTCCGAGTAGGCATCAGCGAGTGCGGAATCGCCATAGCCATCGCCCTTACTGAAGCGCCTCCAGTTATCGAGAATCCCAGCAGTCATACCAGCCAAGGCACCATGCACTCCGGTAAAGTAGCTGTCGCAGAGAGAGGGAATGTTGATCACCTTGTCCACATCACGGGACAGAATGATGGGCAGATGACTCTCCTCACTGAGTTGCGCCTTGGGCCCCAGGATGTCGGCTAGGGAATTTTGTGACTCCTTGAAGGAAAGGTCGCCATAAACGAGCTGTCCGATTACGGATGTCGTGACGATTGCCCTCGGATCATACCCCTCACCTTTCTCGATCCAACGCAGGTTCAGGCCAGGCACCTTGTCATAGCCTGCCTGCACGAGATCCTCGCGGCGCCGATCCCAGACAATGATATCGCTCGCCTTGATGCCGGCAGCGATTAATCCCTCCACGATGGCCTGAGCCACTGCGGGATGAGTTCCGCCGATAGCGCCCGGCTGAGAGGAGACCTTAATGCCGACTTTTTCTCCGGGCTTGATAAGAGAGCGCCATGCGGCATCCGGCGCGTTCTTTCCTGTCACCGCGCAGATCAGTCCCGCCACCATCCGAGAAACAAGAGGCTGTCGTGGCGTCATCGAGGGGCCCATGGCCTGCGAGTCGAGAGCAAACCAAACAATCGACTTCTCCGAGGCTGTGTCGGAATGGGGAGGGGGAAGATCCGCCATCGCCCTCTGCAACACAGGGGCAAGGAGAACAATTGCCGACAGATAAAGGAGCCTCACGAAGGCTCCTCCGGATTTTCACGTTGAATCACAGGCTGAGCACCCTCCTGACGATAATAATCCTGGCCGATCACCACCTTCGGTCGACCATTGGCCAGACGCCACTTGTTCGTATCTCGCAGCGAATAGACACAGCCGCAGTATTGCTGGGCGTAGAATTCCTCCCGTTTCGAGATCTCGACCATCCGTTCGGCACCTCCCCCCTTCCGCCAATTATGGGTCCAGTAGCTCATTCCGGGCCACCGAGCGGCGGCGCGCTCACCCGCCCCATTGATCTGGTTCATGTCCTTCCAACGGGAGATCCCAAGACAGCTCGTTATGACCTGGAACCCCTTCTCAAAGGCATGAAGAGCCGTTCTCTCGAATCTTATGTCGAAGCAGGCCGTGCATCGCTCGCCACGCTCGGGTGCCCACTCCAACCCCTTCACCCTCGCGAACCAATTGTCCGTGTCATAATCAGCGTCGGTGAAGGGAATACCATGCTCCTCGGCGAAGCGTATATTCTCGACCTTGCGCAATTCATACTCCTCGCGCGGATGGATATTCGGATTGTAGAAAAAGATCTCCAACTCCAGCCCCGAAGCCACCATGGCCTCAATCACCTCGCCGGAACAGGGTGCACAGCAAGAGTGCAGCATCACACGCTTCTCCCCACCTGGAGGCTGGAGTTCGGGACGTTGGAAGGAATCAGCACTCATCCTCTGATCACTTGTACATAATCATCCGGGCATCGATCCCAGTGAAGTTTTGATAGGAATAGCCCGCGTAGCCGGGATAGACGACAGGTACGACACCGCCCCCATAATATCCGCCGCCCCATCCTCTGCAGCGACCTCCATAGCGACCTCCATACCCACTGTATCCACCATATCCACCGACCGGAACATATCCCACAGTGGGTGGGACCACATAGCTGTAAGGAACCGACCAGTTCTGACAATTCTTAACAATCACGGCGTCAGCGCCGGCTCGACGCGCGTTGTAGATCACAGAATTGATCGCAAAAGGATAGCCGAGGGTCGTCTGGAAAGCGAAGCGCCCTATCTCGAAATAGGGGCGGACGGGAGGTGCATTCAAGATCGGAATGATCGCATTAGAGGGCTTCGGCGGATAGTAATTCGCCGTGGTCGGTTGATAGAAAACCGCCGTGGAACTCACGCTGGCACAAGCCTGCAGAAGCACCATAGCTACAGCTACCGGAATCCATGCGTACCTTTTCATGGCCAATATCTTTCCACAAGTAAGTCCCATCGACAACCCGTCAGACTTGGATACAGCGCCCCGTCGCCAGGCGCACAGATCACAGGATCACTTTTTTTGATTTTTTTTGAACACTGCATGTTCTTTTTGGTCAGATATAACTCAAGCTCCTCACACCGAGGCAGCCTCATCATCAACCCAAAGCCTCCATAAACAGTCAACAAGTCCAAAATCATGAAAGTCCTCACAACTCGTTCTGCCACTGCCGGTTTCTTCATCGCCTTTCTTGCCCTGTTCACACTGACCTCACCGATGGCCCAAGCCAACTGCGGCGGATGCGGTGACAAGAAAGAGTACCCCTCTCCAAGCCCTGCCCCCAAGCCGGCTAAGTAATTTTTGTTAGTTTGTCATCCCTAGGTCGGGGGGCCTAGGGCGACAGCCACTGCACGGGAGCGCCGATGATGAATTTCGCGGCCTTCCGCGCAGTTTTTTATTTCAACTAATGATTCTCGCGCGGAGCAACTGTGCGACATTCTTCGGTGTTTAATAAGAGACCTCTGCAAGGCAAGCAGCCAGCCGTGATGAGGCGTTTTGGATGATCGGGTTGCCGTGGGCGAAGAGAAGCACCTGCGGCTTGAGATCGTGGAGATCGGCAAGGGATCGAAGCGACCGCTTCTTGTCCTCGCGATATTTCTCCGGAAGCAACCTCAATCCCTCAGGTTCCAGATTGATCAATGCATCCCCCAAGATGAGGGCTCCATCGTAGAGGAATACCGTCTCTCCCGGACCGAAGCCCGGTAGGGTAATCGACTCCATCCCGGCCACCGGTTCGCCGGATCGGAAGCGCTGATCCGCGATAATATCATCCCCTGCATCCTCCGGGGCAAAGACCGGAATCCCAAAGCGTTTCCCCAAGGCGAGACTCTCTCGCTGGTGGTTGCCGCTTGTCAGCACAACAGCGGCGGGAGCGGAGAAGGACTCGACCACAAGATCATTCAGCGCCTCCTCGGCCAGAGGAATCGAGTCGATAAAGATCAGCCCTGCGGGCGTCACGACCGCTGTAGAGGAGCAGTCGCACTTCACTTCCGGCTCATACCCCTGCCAGTGGAAGAGTCCCGGACGGAGAGTGGAATATTCGGAAATGGGCTTCATAGGGGAGAAGGCAATGGAATCTGTGAAATATATCGTCGCATTGACAAGGAAAGTGCTGACTTACCCTCAATCACTTATCCGCCCTACTCCACTACTATATAGGAGATTTTGTTTTATTGATCCAATTCAGAGTTCTTGAGTTCCCGATTCGGTCACTTCTGATAAGAATTCTAAAATGACCATACCGAACAACGACGTCACTTCCACAATCCAGTTAGCTCTGGCACCGGTCTTCCTTCTCACGGCGGTTGTCATGCTCATCACCGCTATCAGCGGACGCCTAGCTCGAGCCATCGATCGGATGCGTTTCATTCACGGGGAGCTTCTTGCTGTCGAAAAACTTACCCCCTCTCTGGAGTCTCACTATCGTGTCGAATTCCATGATGTGCGCATCAGGGGGCGCATATGCGCCATTGCCATCTTCTTCGATGTCCTCAGCGGAGTACTCATCTCCATGACTGTTCTGGAAATCTTTTTCTTTGAAGCCGGAGGCCAGCATCTTCATGGAAGCTTTGTGATCACTACCTTTGTGGCGGGGTTGATCTGCTTTATGACGGCACTCATCGTTGTGCTGGTCGAGGTAGTCTATGCTCACCGATCGGTCGGATGGGATCTGCCGAGCTCGCATGACGAGAAGAGTTAGGATGCCTCCCTGTGGAAGAGTTCGCCAAAATGGACAAAAATAGTGCGCAGGGAATCAGCCTGCTGACCTGCCTCTCGCTAGTCACAGCAACGATGGTCGGGACTGGTGTCTACACGATCCTGGGATTCCAGTTACAGGATTTGAAAAGTGGATTTTCGATACTATGCCTCTGGGTCTTAGGGGGACTCATTTCCCTGTGCGGTGCTCTCTCCTATGCGGAAGTTGCAGCCAGAATTCCCCGGTCTGGGGGCGAATACACTTACCTCTCCGAAATCTACCATCCCTCCCTAGGATTCATGGCGGCCTGTGTCTCCCTGATTGCTGGGTTCGCAGCCCCCATCTCACTCTCAGCCATCGCCTTCGGCACCTACCTGCACGCGGCGCTTCCCGTCTGCCCGATCCGCTTTTCCACCGTAGGAGCTGTGGTACTAATCTCGCTCGTTCATCTCAGATCGCTCAAAACAAGCTCTCTGCTCCAGAACGGAATGAGCGGCATGAAGTTCCTGCTTATCGGCCTCTTCATTGCGACCGGAGTCGGAAGTGCATTTCTCCATCCCGATTGTTTGAAGCTCCTGCTGCCTCAACCAGCTTCTCTGGTGGAGCTAACCCGCCCAACCTCGGGAATCGCCCTTCTCTTTGTCCTCTACTCCTACTCCGGGTGGAATGCCGCGACCTATCTTGCCGGAGAGGTAAAGAACCCTCGGCGGACTGTCGGTCTCTCGCTCGTGATCGGCACCCTAGCAGTGACACTCTTCTATGTTGTGCTCAATGCCGTCTTTCTCACAGCCGCCCCGGAAAACGAGCTCCGTGGGGTATTGAATGTCGGTAGCGTTGCGGCCACTCATCTAATCGGCCCCGTGGGAGGGAGGATCATGTCGGGCATCATCGCCCTAGGGCTTCTAGCCTCGATCAGTGCCCTGATCTGGGCCGGCCCCAGGGTGACGCAACGCGTCGGGGAGGATTATCCGTTTTTTGCCAGACTGGCAAAGACCCGCGATAACATTCCGGTTAAGGCGATCCTGCTGCAGCTTATGCTGGTCTTGGGATTGATTGCCTTCGACTCCTTCGAGACGATCTTGGTCTTTGCGCAGATCCCGCTGCTGCTCTGTCTCATGCTAGGTGTCATTGGCCTGATAATCCTTCGAAAAAAAGGAGCTGGTCTTCAAAGGTCGGATACCCGGACTTCCTTCCGCTGCCCCTTGTATCCTCTTCCACCGATGATCTTCATTCTCTCGGCGCTTGCAGGATTAAGTTACTCGGCCGCTACCAAGCCATGGATCGCCCTTGCAGGCACGGTGCTTATACTGATCCCTCTTTTCCTACACCGATGGATCTCCCCAAAACATCCTTCATGATCCGCCCGAGCGCACTCCTCCTTCTGCTCTGGGCGTGCATTATCCCCTTGGCCCATGGTTCCTCGTTGCAGGAGCAGGCTGAATTTTTGGCAGGCATTCCCCTACCCAGGGAGAGCCTCTTGTCACCGCTTCAGAAATCACCCGAGTACCGAGATCATCAACGTCTGCTTCAAGAGCAATGGGCCTTCTGCAGAAGAATCCGTTACGATGTGATGCAGCAGTGGGGTCGTGAACACTTGGCCCTCAATCCGGCAAGCCGCGGAGTCCTGCGCTATCTCTTCGGCGGCCCTGATTTTCTGAATGCCTACGCCTTTTTCCCTGATACCCGCGTCATGGTCCTCGGGGGCCTGGAACCAGTAGGTGACCTCCCTCCACCTGAGGCTCTTGATCCGACGGCACTTGGCGCCGCATTGAAGTCTCTCGACGAGGCTCTTCACACCTCGCTCTTCTGCGGATACTTCATCACGAGCGAAATGAAGCCTCAATTGGCCAAAAGTTCCTTCCAGGGTGTGATTCCCGTCCTTTTCACGGAACTCGCTCTCACCGGAAACATCATCGAATCGACTCAGATGATCCGTCCTTTCGGCTCCCCGGGAGTGCAGATCATCTATCGCCGTTCCGGAGGTCCACCGCAGACGCTTTATTACTTCAAGGCCGACCTCTCCAATGGCAAAGAATGTCGTAACTTCCTCTCCTGGCTCGGCGATCTCGGCCCCGGATCCTCCTATCTGAAGGCGGCCTCTTATCTCCTTCCGCTCGATGCCTTTTCCGAAACCCGCAACTTCCTGCTGAACACTTCACAACTGATCCTTCAAGATGATTCGGGGATCCCCTATCGTGATTTCAAGACCGGCGAATGGCGCATTCAGCTTTTCGGCGTCTACACCGATCCTCTTGCCATCTTCCAGCGGCGTAGAGAACCGGAGTTACAGGTCGCCTATGGGACTATCTATTTCAAGGGGATGCTTCCTTTCGGCGCGGGGTACCATGTGAATGCAAACGATGCAAACCTGCTGCTTGCCACAAGAGATCTAGGCAATGCTCTCCAGCAACCAATGCCAGCCATGCCATTGCCCTCGTCTGCCGTAGCCATGTCCGCAGTTGCTTCGCCGACGCCCAAAACAAAAACTACGCCATCAACGAAACCAACGCCGGTCAAAATCCGTAAGGCCCTTCCTGTGCCTATCCGCAAGGCGATACCCGTTCGAACCCCGAAGCCCATCATGAAGTCCGTGGTGCACCAAGCTCCTTTCCCTACCCATACTCCTATCCCGGACGTTGCTGCTCCCATAGCGTTTCCCGTAACTGCAATACCTAGCACGCCCCCGGAGATTTCCCCTCAAACAATGGCTGCACCCACGCCGGTTCCTACAATTCCGGTTACTCCTCCAGAGCCTCCTCCAGAGCCTCCTTTAGACTCCGTGGGCTCGACAGCTCCACAAACCCTCCCTTCACCAGCTTCACCGGATCCGGCACCCACAACAACCGGCGGAAAACCTATCGACTGAAGTACGGAAAAAGGACTGCAGTTTTCGCTAAAACTTCCAAATCTGCTCGGCAACGATAACCACAACAAAGAGGAATCCAATCATGGCGTTGGACTCAAAAAACGCCTTGTTGATCTTTCCTAAGTCGAGAGTTCGCGCAATGCGATGCTCATAGAGAAGCAGAAAGGGAACGGGGATAAGCCCTAAGAAATAGATCTTCCCGAGATGGGCTGAGAGACCAAATCCGATCAGGCCCATCAGCATGAGCAAATGCAGCCATCCGGCGAGCCTTAGCGCACAGGGAACGCCAAGCCAGACTACCATCGAGCGCAGTCCCTCCCGACGATCCGTCTCCACATCCTGCGTGGCATAGATCATGTCGAATCCGGCCACCCAGCAGAGAACTCCCGCAGCTAGAATAATCGGGGGCCAGGCAAAGGTTCCCGTCACGGCAAGCCATGCCCCGACGGGCGAGACCGAGAGGGCAAGACCGAGAAAAAACTGCGCGGTATGAGTGAATCGCTTGGTGAGCGAGTAGAGGAAAATAATTCCGAGGGCCACCGGAGATAGCAGGAAACAAATCCGGTTAATAAAAAACGTTGTGCCGATAAAGAGTGCGGCGCTACTGAGGCAAACGACAATGGCTAGCGACTTACTGAAGAGTAGGTGGCGGCCGGCAGTCCGGGGATTGCGCTTGTCGATTTCCCAGTCAGCGATGCGGTTGAAGGTCATCGCCGCGGTGCGGGCAAAGACCATGCAGAGGAGAATCAGACCGAACAGCTTCCAACCCGGCCAACCATGAGCAGAACCCGCAGCGACCATCATCGACCCCACCGCGAACGGTAGGGCGAATACCGTATGCGAAAACCGAATGAAGGTCAAAAACCGCGCCAAGGGGGCTGCGGTGGGGAGGTGGGATGGTGGAAATGTCACACCCGATTTACTTAGAACTTTTCAATTTAACAAAGAGTCTTATTGAGAGTGTGATTACTTGAGTATCGCCAAGACAATGGCTGCCAGCAGAAGCACTGCCCCGCTGAGTCGTGCGACCCAGTATTCGCGGGCATTGCCCTCACCTTTCCACGCATCGACGGCGACTGACCAGATGGTGCGGGTGGCGTAGAGAATATTGATCAGCGTGGCTTGGCCGAAGAGGCCGATCAGCATGATCACTAGAGGCGCTTGGAAACCAATCACGGCACTGCCGATCAGGAGGCGCTTTTTCGCAACTGCGGGCGCAGGCGGGGTCGATCCCAGCAGAGGCGTCATCGCTGCGAGAACAACAAACATAACGGGTTGGAAGAAGGCGACGCCCGAGGTCCGTGCGTAGCCCTGGGTCAGTACGTCGACTAGAGCAAAAAGGATACTCGCGCCCATCGCCCATCCCACGGCGGCGCGTCTGTGGTGCTTGTTATGGTCGGGCCCTATCTGCAGGAGTGTCAGGGCCGCCACCGTGAGCACGGCAGCACTCATGAGATGCCATCCTACCGGGGCATGGAGCAATAGGATCGAAAAGAGAGCAACCAAGACGGTCTTCATGCCGAGCAGCGGAGCGCTGATGGAGAGATCGGCCTTGGCGAGGGCCTTCACGGTGCAGATGCGTCCGATAAAGAGGCAAGCACCAGCTCCGATGGCGGCAAAGGCTGCTGGCCAGTTAGGATGCGTGGGTAGGATGAAGGCCAGAAAAGCGAGGGGCATCGACCAGGCCGCCATCGCATAGTTGGAGAAGATAGTAACCCGCTTGCTGGTGGCTCCGTGATGGATCGAACCTTTCAGTTCGAGATAACCGAGGGCGTAGAGGAGAGCCGCTCCGAGAGCTCCAAGGGCTATGAACATGGTGAAAAGTGAAAATGTGAAAGGTAAAGAGGGACGCTAAAAGGCAGTCTCTTTTGTTTCCTCTTTTCCTGAGTTCTTGAGTTCCAGATTAAATCCCTGATCCCATGATTGTCTTGTCTGTGGCGACAAGGCGGTCGTAGAGCGGTTGCAGTCCTTCGGGGATGACCCGCGTCCCAGTCAGCATCGGCATGAAGTTCTGATCTCCTCTCCAGCGGGGAACGATGTGCAGATGAAGGTGCTCTTCAAAGCCGGCACCTCCAGCGGTGCCTATATTGAACCCCACATTGAACCCCTCTGCCTTCGTGACTTCTCTCAGGAGATGCTGGGCATGGTTGGCGAGGTTCCAGACATCAAGGGCCTCTTCGGCGGAGAGGTCCTCCATGCGCCCAGTTCTTTTATACGGGACCACCATGAGGTGACCCGAGGCGTAGGGGTATTTGTTCAGGATCAAAAAGGCATTCTTCCGACGGCAGACCACGAAGTGAGCTGCGTCATCGTCTGTGGATGCGGCCTCGGCAAGGAAGTCCTCCCCACTGGTGCGCTCCCGGCTGAAGTATTCGACACGCCAGGGAGCCCAGAGCGACTCCAAATGTTCTTTAGGGAATGACATGACTTCTTAATGAGGCTGTCTTGCCTGCTTTTCCAGACATTCAAGCACGGCATTGGCGGCTCTTTCGGAGGCGGAGAGGTGACCACGTCCTCCCAATGAGTTCACGACAGAGGAAAGATCCGAGGCAAGCCGTTCCCGAGCCTCGGTGCTATTGAGCAGGCGGAGCGCCTCGTCGGCCAGTGCGGCCGGAGTGGCATCGTGTTGGATAAACTCCCGAACCACCAGACGGTTGGCCAAAATATTGACGATGCCCAGATACGGAATCCGGATGACACGGATGCCAACCTCGTAAGTGAGCGTAGCGACCTTATAGACCAGGGCATAGGGAAGGCCAAGGCAGGCCGCCTCGAGCGTTGCCGTTCCGGAGCATACCAAGCCTGCGGCGGCATGGCGCATCAGATCCTTGGAGTTGCCCGAGGAGATAGCGATCTGCACGTTCTGCTCGCTTGCCATTGCCTGCATGAGTTCCGCATGGGTCGCGGTCGCCGCCGCCGCCTCAATCCTGATCTCAGGCCGAGATTTCAGGATGAGTTTCGCCGCGCCGAGCATGGCTGGGAAGATCTTGCGGACTTCGCGTTCACGGCTTCCAGGAAAGAGGCCAATCAGGGTCGCGTCGCGCTCCGAGGTGGGAACAGCATGCAGTTCTCCGACCATGGGGTGACCGGCGAAGACAGTGGGGAGACCCGAGGATTCGTAGATCTGCTGCTCGAAGGGGAAGATGCAGATCATCAGATCGAGTGCGCGTGCCATCTCGGGAATGCGACGACGGTTCCAGGCCCAGACCTGAGGACTGATGTAGTAGATGATACGGGTGGCGATCTTCCTTTTCCGGATGGCCTTGGCTAGGCGGACATTGAAGCCAGGGTAATCGACAAGGATCACCGCCTCGGGCGGGTCGGCGGCGAGTTCGTCGAGCAGTGATGCAAATTTCTTTTTGAAATAGCCGTAGTGGAGCAGCACATCCCAGAGTCCCAGGACTCCTGCCTCGGCGATCCAGTTATCCAAGGCGCCACCAGAGGAGAGGGCTTCTCCCGTCATTTTTGGGCCGCCCTTACCCGTGAAGCGGAACGTCGGATCCTGCTCCCGGAGCGAGTGCATGAGCGCGGCGCCGTGCGTGTCGCCACTTGCCTCTCCGGCGATGATCGCGAGATGGCGACCCGACGTGCTCATGCAGTCAGAGTCGGCGATTTCTTGCGGGGATCAGCCTCATCGATCTGTTTCGTGATCTGGATCGCCAAGTCGAGAGCCGCCGCCGCCTCGCGTCCCGTGACACGGGGTTGGATTCCCTCACGGGCACAGGTGGCAAAGGCGGCGAGCTCCCGCTGAAGGGGCTCTCCCTTGACTACTTTGACCCGCTCACGCTTGATGCCACCTTCTTTGAGGCGGAGGATGTATCCACTTTGGTTCTGATAATTGAGCGAGAGGTAGGCGTCCTCTTGGAAGATGCGGATCTTGCGCACTTTGTCGCGGCTGATTCGGCTGGCTGTGAGATTTGCGACGCAGCCGTTCTCGAAGCGGATACGGACATTGGCAATATCCTCCCCCTTGCTGAGAACGGCGATGCCTACGGCATCGACGCTGATGACCGGGGAGCGTACCAAGTGGAGCAGAATCTCCAGATCGTGGATCATGACATCGAGGACGACCCCGATATCCATGCTCCGATTCGGATAGGGGGAGAGGCGTGTGACTTCGAGGAATCGGGGATTCGCCAATTGCTTTTCGAGGGCCTCGAGACCGGGATTGAAGCGCTCGATGTGGCCGACCTGGAGGATACAATTGTTCGTGGTGGCAGTGGCCGCAAGGTCAAGGGCCTGGGCCGTATTCGTTGCAATCGGCTTCTCGATCAGGAGATGCTTTCCCTTCTTCAGGAGGAAGGTGCCGACCTCATGGTGGGATTCCGTCGGGGTCGCCACGGAGGCGACATCGACGAGTGCGGCAAATTCCTCAAGCGAGGTGCACGGCTTGCCGCCGTACTTGGAGGCGACTTTTTCCGCGTTCGCCCGGCTGGCGTCGTAGATGGCGACGAGTTCGCAGTCGGGAAGCTCGCTGTAGATACGTGCGTGGTTAATGCCGATGCTGCCTGGGCCGACGACGCCGGCGCGAATAGTCTTCATGATGGGATTCCCCAGAGGGTGATGTGGTGTTGGGTGGCAAGTGACTCGACTTGATCCTTGTCGAGAAAGAGGGTGCGTCCAGCTTCCATCGCGATGGCTGCGACTCCTGCGGCGGCGGCCGTCTCCAGCGTGCGGGGGCCGACGACCGGAACATCAAAGCGCATGTCCTGACGGGGCTTCGAGACCTTCACGACGACGGCCTCTCCGCGTCCGAGCTCCCCTCCCCGGCGGATGGTGGAGTCCGTTCCGTCAAATCCCTCGACGGCAAGGATGGTCCCCTTCTTCACGACGACGGTCTGGCCGATATCGAGGCGGCTCACTTCCTTGGCGATACCAAGGCCGTAAGCAATATCCTCCAGGATTCGATCTTTGGGCTTCGGACCCGCGATGAGGCCCTCATTGGCAAGGTCTTGTTCCAGAAAGGTGGTTGCCACGAGGAGCGGAACGCCTGCTTTTTCGAGTTCGTCGGCGATGGCCCCGAAGAGGGTTTCCGCATTGCGTTCCTTTAGCTTGGCCAGCAGGAGCAGTGCATGAAAATCGGGCCGCAGGTCGAAGAGATTTCCGGGGGCGATCTGACCCGCCATCATCGAGGCAGTAGCCCCGCTCTTCTTAGCAGAGGTGATCAGGCGGCCGAGTTGGCCGACGCGCATCCAGTGGATCTCGTCGACAAAGCCAGCTAGCGCGGGATCCGTTTCTCCCTCGAAGGCTGCGGCGACCACACGGCCCACGCCCGCCGCGCGCGCCCCCTTCACTGCAAGCAGCGGGTAGGAGCCGTTGCCGGCGATGAGAAAGAGTGTCTCTGGCTTCTGCACGAGCCATTAGGTTACTCGAAGGTCATTTCCAAGACAGCTAGAAAAACGCGCTTCCGGATCTGCTGATCGGCACTTCCCTTAAGAATTCTGAGAGGGCACGACAGAAATCTGAAAAACAGGGATGAAGCGGATATAAGGGATGTTCACCATCGAGTCCTTGGTCCCGAGGACAACCCAAGGCTGATTTTCAGGTTATTTTTTCTCCCTCCACTTCATATCACCATCCCAACGAACGCTCTAGATATCTAGGCATGATTCCATTGCAAAAACTTGGTTTATTCTGATTTTTCAGCAGCCCTCATCGCGGTAACTTCCTCCGGGAGGTAGAGGCCATAGTCACGGCAGATGGAACGCACCTTGGTAATTGATTCGGGATTTTTTCCTGCATCATGGAGGGTGAAGGCGATGGATCCCGCTTCATCCCAGAAGATCATCCCGATTTCCAGGCAGATCCTGTAGAAATCCTGCTTTGAGAGCCCGCTTTTGCTGGCTGCAGCATTAATGCGTGCTTGAAGATTCTCCGGTAAGTGGACTGCGACAGTCGTCCCTGAAGAGGGTTTTTTAATCCTGAGTTTCTGTGGTTTGTCCTTCACGTGGAAAAATCATTCATCAGACCGATTGTTTTGGCCAAACGATTGTGTTGACATGTCTGGCAATAAATACCAGAAACATTATTATGAGCCCTTCAAAGAAAACTCCGGATGACAAGAAGGGAAAAGCAAAAGCAAAATCAGGGAAAATACGAATCGTTGTCTCAAATGATACAGGCAAAAAGATTCTCAAGGCCGCGATGCTGACAGAGATGCCTCCCGAACATATTGTGACACAGGCCATCAGCACAGGCCTCTCGATTCTGGCAACTCGGTAACTAAAAGGGGCAAAGCATCCGAACGTGCATCCTGTAAGTGATGCGCCTGAATTGAAATTCCCGGCAACCAGAGTTACGCGTGCCGCCTCAAGAGGGGTCCTATTCCAGCCCTATCCAGCGCCAAGTGGGCAGTCTGCTTCAGACCGCTGATTTCCGGAACATAAATCTCAATGATATAGCGGATCACCTGTTCATTGCTCAGCGGCTCGATTTCATGGTGAAACCGGGTCTCTTCAGAAGCGCCTTCGTGGCCGTTTTCATCAAGTTGGGCGATTTTCCAAATCTCACCTCTTCTCGCCTGATTAATGACTCTTTGCAGATAAAACCCTGATGCCTCGGAGTGATAAAGCGATTCGTGGATGTCCAGAAGTTCGCCATTCCCATCCGGTATTCCGCCAATGCTCATAAGGAGCTGATCCGTCGAGGGATCGCAGGTGTGGTTCAATTTGGAATTCATCATCATTAAATCTACCACGGTTACTAGGTCGCAGAGTGTCCTATGCCTCTTAGTGACCGACGGACATTAAGACTACGTTATAACGATTGATCAGGGTGGGGAAGTGCTGCTTTTTTTGAAAGTAGGGTAGTCATGGGAACTTCTCCCTCTTTTACCTTTTGAACCGAAAACGATTGAAACTTCACTGGCATAGTGAAGAACCCGTGCTCCTCGTAAAACTCAATCGCCGCCAGAATTGCCGCCCGAGCGATTGAGCTGATCGCAACCCCCGATTCATCAGAGGCTTTCCGCAGACGCTCATTCAGTTCTGGTTCGAGGTTTACCGAGAATGTCGCATTTCGTTTCATGTCAAACATTTATCCACAATCTAGTCGATTCCGCTAGAGAATTCTCTTGCTATAAATAGTCGAAACAACTAGAAATACACAATTAGCAATACACTGTATCTCTTCTGATGAATAATGAACAAGCATCTTCTGATTCGAACTCTGGGATGATCCACTTGGAGATAGAGGAGGAGGCTGTGGAGAAACTACGCGCCGTGGCAAATGGTAATAGTGTGCCCTTGGATAGGATGATCCAACAGGCGATCAGTCATGGCTTGACCCTTTTGCGGTCTGATACAACTCGCGATTCCAAGGAGACTACTCCCACTATTGAGTAGTTAGTGAAGTGTCTCTCCGTTTATTTGGAGCGTTTTCAAACATCGTTAAATTTTTATATTAACAACTATTTAATAGACATTAGTCAGTTTGTTTATAGCAGAAAATAGAGAGCTTACCACTCTTCAAAAAGGGGAAAATGCTAACGCCATACGATCTTTCGAATCCTGTTTGGCCAAGGGCGGCAGCATGCCGTTAAAGGCAAAAGCATTCCAGCTCATACACATCAATCTCGTATCATTTGCAACTTAACTTCTCAATGAATTCATCCCGCTCAGCTTTTCTCAGGCCTTTGAGTCTCCTTGCGGCGCTTCTGCTGCCCGGCTGCACATTCCTTCCCAGCAACGGCCCTTCCCTTTATCGCGTCAAGCACGCAGCCAATAGAGGAACATACAAGGGGAGTTATGTTCTCATTCCCCTCAACTCCAAGGTCCTCGATGTCCTCAATAGCCAAAGTGCGGATACTCAGAACCCTCGCTATCCCATCGATCTGAGCGCTAGGAGCGCGGTCCTCCAGCATCTCTTCAGACAGGGAACTCCTGAGCTTCTCGGCGGCAAGCCGAGCGACTCCGTAGTTCAGGGGGATGTGGTCAAGGTCACCATCTTCGACTCCGGGGGGAGCCTCTTTGCCACACCGATCATGCCCAACGGACTCAGTCAGAACGGAGCCATCCCCCATGAGCTCCCTCCTCAAATCGTGGATAACTCCGGACAAATCATGGTTCCTTATGCCGGCCGTATCGTGGCCCGGGGAAGGAGTGTTGAGGAGATCCAGGAAGAGATCCAACAGAAGCTCAAGGGCAAGACTGTTGACCCCCAAGTTATTGTTTCGATCGACCAGCGCAAAGGCGGGGATTGCGTCTCTATCCTCGGCGACGTGAAGGCTCCCTCCAGAGTTTCTCTATCACTGGCAGGCACCCGCTTGCTGGATGCCATAGCCCAGGCTGGGGGAAGCACCGGCAAGGAGTACGAGACCGTCGTCACCATCACCCGCAAGGGAACAATGCGCACGGCCCTCCTCTCTGAGATCTTTGAAAATCCCTCCAAGAACATCTTTTTAGAATTCGGCGATAGCATCATCGTCAGGCTCCGTAACCAGAACTTCCTCTGCTTCGGGGCAAACAACCGGCTCGACGAGTTCCCCTTCAATGATGATCACCTCACGCTCGCCAAGGCACTTGCCAAGGTTGGCGGAGCGGATGGAGGGAAAGCCAACCCCTCCGCCGTACTACTCTATCGTCTGGAACCACGTGAAGTTATTGCTGCCATGGGACTCCATCCCATTGGCAACGAGGCGACCTGCCCTGTCATCTACCGACTCGACATGACTCAGGCGGATGGATTTTTCAAGGCCCGCAACTTCAGCATGCGTGATCACGATATTCTTTACACCACGACCGCGAGTAGCATCGGATTCCAGAAGTTTCTTGGTTTGATCGGTTCTGTCTTTGCCCCAGCCGCCCAGGCTGGTGGTACCGCTGCCGGAGCAACGGCTATCGCCCTTTGACGAGGAACGAGGAACGAAAAACTCACTGGAATCACATAGGATTGTTTTTTTGGAACAGGCAGTAAATCAACACCTCGGCGCAGAGTTACCTCCGCCTAGTGACGCTCCTACTGAGCAGGTGCCGGACATCGCGTCCGCGCCTGTCCGAGCAGTTCCCGTGGAGTCCGAGACCAAGACGACGGCCGAACAGACCCAGCATGAATCGAGGCTCGCCCTCATCCGCATCGTCTCTATGCCATTTCAGCTTCTTAGGAGGAAGAAGGTTGTTGATCCAGAGAGTTCCCTTGCACTTAAGGAAGCGGCCCTAGCCCCCCACGTTACCCATCTCGAGCTTCAGGAGCGTGGGATCAGGCATGCAGGGCCCCCTCGGAAAAAGATACCTTGGTCTTTTCTGCTCATCGTCATTGTGCCCACCTTGCTGGCCATGGGCTACTACGGTTTCATGGCCAGTGATCAGTATGAGTCCGCCGCGGACTTCGTGATCAAGACCCAGAGCGGTGGAGATGCTTCACCCGGATTGGCTGGGATCTTAGGGGCTGTTGGCATGGGTGGAGGTCATGGAGACTCCATGGCCTCGGGAGATTCCTCCATGGTCCAGGCCTATGTCGATAGCGACCAGATCCTCAGGGATCTGATTCAGGAGGTTGACCTGAGGGCCATGTATTGCTCATCAGAGATCGACTGGGTCTCCCGCCTCAAGTCCACCCCCGATTTCTTCCAGAAGATTTCCGGTCGCAAGACCCGCCGAACCACCTCACAGGAAATCTCTGACGAGGATCTCCTGAGTTACTGGAGGAAGAAAGTCACCGTGGCAGATGGCCACGCCCCCGGAACCTCCACCCTTAAGGTCCTCGCCTTCACTCCCGAGGATGCAAAGACCATCGCTGATCATGTCATCAGCCTTGGAGAGCGCCTTGTGAACCACGTCAGCGAGCGCGCCATGAAAGACGCCGTCGTCTTTGCCCAGAAAGAAGTCAATCTTGCCCACGACCGTGCCATGAAGGCCTTCGACGACCTTCAGGAGTTCCAGGCCCGGGCCAAGCAGGTCGATCCTCTGGGATTTGCCAAAGCACGTAGCGAGATCCAAGGCAAACTTGAGGGGCAACTCTCCACCACGCAGGCGCAGATGGAGGCCTTGAGGCAGAATCTTCCCGACGAGGCTCCCGGCATCCAGCAGATGAGGACACAGATAGGTGCTCTGCAGGAACAGCTCATGGTTGAGAAGAACCAGTCCACAACCGGACGGGACGGGAAGTCTGCTGCCGAGGTCATCAACGAATTCGGCAAGCGCCAACTTGAGACCGAGTTTGCCTCCAAAGACTACCTCTCCGCCCTCACGGCCTTAGAGAGCGCCCGCATTACAGCCAACCGGCAGAACCGCTACCTAGAGCCCTTTAACCTCCCCAACCTCCCTGATAAAGCAGCTCTGCCTCGCCGTTGGTACAGCATCATTTCAGTATTGGCCGTGTGTCTGCTTCTTTGGGGAGTCTGGAGCCTCTTCATTGCGGGAGTGAAGGAGCATCAGCATTAGTGACTCCGGTAGGAGTCGAGGTGTATGGGCTGAACCAAGCTTCAGGGATGGAGCGCGGTAGACTGCGAGCGACGCGAACAGCCCCATAGGGGCGCCACTGCTTCCGGGAGGAAGTGGAGTCAATACTGATGGACTGAAGCCCCTCGTTCATTACAAAAAGACAAATCCATTTAGTGAATCAAAGGGCCTGATTTTCAGCGTCCAATTTTAACTTTTCAGAATTTATTTTCTAGTGTCGCAGCAGCCAACACACGGATACCTCGAGCGCGTCATGCCGCATTTCATGATGCCGTGCGGACTCTACGGGGCCATGCTAGCTATCTGGCATTACAGCCCCTTTTATCAACGGAAATATCCACTCCACAGGGGGCATGCCCGTGATTATTGGAGCTATGTCGCGTGGTGTGCCACGGATGGCATTAGGGATTATCCGCTCCTTGGCTCCATTCCGGAATGGAGTGAGGATCTTGCCGCACCGATGGAACTTCCGGCGCTGAAAGGGGATTTGTGGAGCGATGGATTCTCGGTGAAGATGTTTCTCTATGCGGTCACACGTTATGGAGGGACCTTTGAGGCCATCTTGAGGGAGAAAGGAGCCCGTCATCGGGTAGCGCGTTTTTATTGGAGGGGAGGCCGGCATCACTTGAAAGCACCTCCCGTGGCCGAATGGCAGATCCAATGGATCAAGGAGACGTTCGGCTCCCTTGAGGCATTTTTGGCTGCCCTGCGCATCGCCAAGAAAGATCAGGGAATGACGCCCGCGGAGATGGTCGCGGCATTTGGCCTTGAGGATGTCAGGGATGAGCTGCTTGCTCCGAATTCGGCATCTCATTCATCTCCTCGGGCGGTGCATCTGCCCGACGGTCTCCGTAGAGTTGAAATGAGGCTTCCATCCCTATTGAAGCGCTACATCGGCATAGCCGCTCCGTGGTTCAGGAAGTTGCCGACGGAGTTTCAACTCGCCAAAGTCACCAGGGGGATCCGGCAGACGAGACCCCGTCCCTCCATTACCCATCCCTTTGGCGTTAATCTCTTTGGATACGCCCGTGGAGAACTCGGAATCGGAGAGGATGTCCGCTTGGTCGCTACAGCGCTGAAGGCCAATGACATCCCGTTCTGCATCGTTGATATCGAACTTGGGAAGCATGTTTCCCAAGAGGATCGCTCCGCCGAACAGTGGATCTCAGATCAGCCTCTCTATGGGATTAACCTCTTCTGCCAGACAGGCATTGAGATGAGCAGGTTTGTGAGCAAAGAGGGACTGGATGTTTTCCATGGGCGCCACACCATCGGTCTGTGGCCTTGGGAGCTTCCTGAATGGCCGCTCAGCTGTCATCACAGCTACGCCTGTGTCGATGAGATCTGGGGGATCAGCTCGTACACGGCCCGTGCTTACCACTCCTTTCCCGGTCCGGTGGAGACAATGACCCTGCCGGTCACCATCGACAGGATCAGCCCCGAGCAGAGGGCCGATTTCGGTCTTCCGGAGAAAGCCTACCTCTATCTCTTCACATTCGACATTCATTCACGGACCCATCGCAAAAACCCCTTCGGTCTCATCAGGGCATTCCAAAAGGCATTCCCGGAAGAAGGGGCCGACGAAGTGGGGTTGGTCATTAAGGTCAATCATCCCGAGCGCTTTTGTCTGGATTGGAGGAAGATCCGCGCCATCGCAAAGCGTGATCCCCGGATCCATCTCATCGAGCAGAGACGACGCCATCCCGAAGTCCTGGCCTTGAAACGAGCCTGTGATTGCTATGTTTCCCTCCATCGGGCGGAGGGATTCGGCCGAGGCATCGCCGAGGCTCTTCTTATTGGCAAGCAGGTCATCACTACAGGGGCCTCCGGTAACATGGATTTCTGCGAAGAGCCCAGAGTGGCCCTTGTCAGATCCAAGCCCCGCCCCATGCGGAGCAAGGAATACTTCTGGTCACACGGCCAGCTGTGGGCCGAGCCCGACCTCGATCACGCCGCAGAGCTCATGCAAGAGATCCGAGTTCGCCCCAGGGATATTAAGATTGCCCAGCCCGACCTCAGTCCCGCAACCGTCGGTGCCCGGTATGCGGCAAGACTCAGGGAAATTGATGAGATGCACAGTTCCCCTCAAACAGCTCTTCCTCCCACCGCCCATCTTCTAGCAGCCACCTCTTTTTGAAATCATAACCATGATTTCTCAGCCTTAGCCTTTCCTTAAATGCCCTCGACCCTCGACTCTCGACTCGCTACCTAATTCCACGCTAAAGATCCGTAACTTGACTTAGTCAGTACTTAGTCCACATTGAACCAATGATAGTCACTATCCATGAAGCAAAGACGCACCTCTCGCGACTCCTCCATAAAGTGGAAGAGGGCGAAGAGATCATTGTGTGCCGAGGGAAGCATCCCGTGGCACGCTTGGTGCCCGCTACCGCTCTCAAACATCAGCGCCCTCCTGTCGGTCAGCCTACCTCTGCTCCCTTCAAGATACCTGCTGATGCCTTCGCGCCACTAGATGAAGAAGAGTTAAGGGATTGGGGTATGGCATGAGGATATTGCTCGATACCTGCGCATTCATTTGGCTCGCCAGTGACCCCGATCAGCTTGGGGACACGGCAAAATCAGCCCTTCGTGACCCCCATAAGGAGAGATTTTTGAGCCTCGCTTCCGTCTGGGAGATAGTCCTCAAGTATCACTTGGGGAAGCTCCCCTTGCCTTCCAAACCGGAAGAGTGGGTGGAAGAGCAGGCGCGCATCCAGGATATCACCATTTTGAACCTTGAGCGTGGAGTTATCTACCGGTCTGGAAAGCTTCCCCCCATTCACAGGGATCCGTTTGATAGAATGATTGCGGCTGATTCCTTGATCCACAAGATGCCGATACTTTCGCCTGATGAGCCATTTGGGGAATACGGCTGTCAAGTGATCTGGTAAAAGCCCCTCTTCGACCCCTCGACCTTCGACCCTTCGACCCCTTGCCTCCCGGCAAGCGGTGCCGCCCTCACGGGCTACGACTTCGTCTTAGTCTTCCGCAGCGGTTCCCACCGCTTTTTGGTTGACGCCACTTCCTCCCGGAAGCCGTGGCGCCCCTCACGGGCTACGACTCCGTCGTAGTCTTCCGCAGCGGTTCCCACCGCTTTGGTTCAGCTTTGCTAGCCCGGCCGTTGCTTCGCAGCCGTTACGGCAAGCTTCAAGTTTCCTTCAGTCATCTCCCCCTCGACTCGCTCCTACTCAGGTATCAGCTTTCAAGTTTCAAGTTTCCTTCAGTCATCTCCCCCTTCGACCGCTCGACTCCCTCATCTTGCCTCCCAATCTCCCATCTTCTAACTCCCAACTTCTTTTATAAATCATGACCATGATTTCAAAAACCTCGCCGCCTCCTCCGGCGGCTTGCCCCCTCCCCGAGTCCTTCGCGATCCAGTGCCGCGTCGTCTGGGCACTGATCCTGCGCGAGATGCTCACGCGATTCGGCCGTCATAATATCGGATTTGCCTGGATGTTCGTGGAGCCGATGATTTTCACACTAGGAGTCACCACGCTCTGGACGCTCGCTGGAATGCATAAGGGATCATCGATCCCCATCGCTGCATTCGCGCTCACAGGATACTCCTGCATCCTGCTCTGGAGAAACATGCCAGGGCGCGCTGAGTCAGCTGTGAAGATGAATATCCCCCTGCTCTATCATCGCAATGTCAGGATCCTCGACCTGTTCCTGGCTCGACTCATCCTCGAGGGGGGGGGAGCCACCATGTCGTTCTTGCTCCTAGGATTTATCTTTACCTGGATCGGATGGATTGCCCCTCCGGAGAATATCCTGCTCGTGATCATCGGTTGGTTTGCGATGGCATTCTTCGGGATATCCTTTGCTATGTTTGTGGGTGCTTGGGCTACGAAATGGCACTGGGTGGAGAAGATCTGGCACCCGGCCGCATACCTCATGGTACCGTTATCGGGAGCCGTTTTCCTTGTGGATTCACTACCCAAGAAAGTGCAGGAGTTCATGTTGTATGTTCCCATGGTGCACGGATGCGAGTGTATCAGGGATGGATATTTCGGCAGTCAGTTCAGGGCTCATTACAGCCTCGCATATATCACCCTGTTCTCACTGATCCTCCTGATCGTTGCGTTGATCGTCATGAAGAACGCCCGACACAACCTGGAGCATCAATAATTTAGGGACAATGTTGGAGCTTCTGAATATCAGCAAGCGCTATCCAGTGATGGGTGGGGAGAGAACGGTTCTGGATAACATCTCCTTTCAGATCCAGCCGGGGGAGAAGATCGGGATCCTGGGCCGCAATGGCGCAGGGAAATCCACCCTCATCCGCATCCTTAGCGGTGCCGAGCCACCCACCTCCGGGCAAGTCGTAAGAGGGATGAGTGTCTCCTGGCCGCTGGCCTTTGGAGGGACCTTTCAGGAGCAGTTAAGCGGACTAGATAACCTCCGCTTCATCTGCCGCATCTACAATAAGAGCGTCGAGGATAAGATCGACTTCGTGCAGGACTTCTCGGAGCTGGGACGCTACTTCCGCGAGCCAGCGGGGAAATATTCCACTGGGATGAAGGCGCGTCTTGCCTTTGCCATCTCCATGGTGGTGGAGTTCGACTGCTACCTGATCGATGAGGTCATGGCTGTTGGAGATCAACGCTTCACAGATAAATGCCGGGTGGAGCTTTTTGAGAAGAGGGCGGATCGGGCCATGATTATCGTCTCCCATAATCAAGAATTTGTGAGAAGCCACTGCCATCATGCCAAAGTATTAAATGGTGGAAGAATGCACCATTTTGAAACGATTGAAGAGGGATATAACTTTTATCTCACTCACATTGCGCAGTAAATAATGCCAAATCCACAGCTTATAATAAGCAGAAAGTAATTAATTATGAGTGCAATAAAAAATACAAAATCTCACCGGATGAAATCACCAAAATCTGCTAAGAAAAACTTAAACCTCATATCGCAGGTGAAGAGCAAAACTTTCATGCCTGTCAGGTCCAAGAAGGACTCCAGGGGTTCACTGATAGTGAAACGTTCAGAAGGATCCGAAATCCTCCAGTCGAACCAATACAAGTCCCTGGCTTTGCGCTCCATGTTCTGGAGGCCAGACTACCTTCAGGGGAGTTCTGCTTGGGTCGAACATCTACCCTTTGCCTTCTGGATCGTGGAGGCGCTTCAGCCATCGCTCTTTGTCGAACTAGGTACCCACTACGGTCATTCCTACTTCTCCTTCTGTCAGGCGATCAAGCGACTGGGACTGAATACTCCCTCTTACGCTGTAGATACATGGAAGGGTGATGATCAGGCCGGGCACTATGACGAGAGCGTCTACCAGCGGGTGGAGTCCTATAATCAGACGCACTACCCCGAGTTTTCCTCACTCCTTCGCTGCTCGTTCGACGAGGCGGTTAATCGTTTCAATGACGGATCGATCGATCTCCTCCATATCGACGGCTTCCATACCTACGAGGCTGTTCGGCATGACTTTGAGCTTTGGTTGCCGAAGCTCTCAGCTCGAGCTGTTGTTCTCTTCCACGATACGAATGTCCGCAGGGATCTCTTCGGAATACACAAATACTTCGCCGAGCTAGCGGGGAAATATCCTCACTTTGAGTTCATTCACGGGCATGGACTGGGCGTCCTGGGGGTCGGTAGGGATCAAGGAGAACTTCTTCAATCGCTCTACAACTGCTACGCCCATCAGGCTTCTAGAAATATCGTCTATGAGCTCTTCTCCAGGCTTGGCCGCTCCTGCCATGACCTCATGGATCTGAATCAGGCTAAAGACAACTCACGAGTTCAAGAGAACCGTGCTTCATCATTCGAAAAAATCGCCAACGATCGGGCCACGGAGATAGAGCATCTGACCGGAGAGTTGAGAGGAGTGTCCGACGAAATTCAGGCTAGATCCGCACATATCAACCATCTGGAGGTTGTTACCGGAGAGAGGGGTTTCGAGATCGAGCGACTATCAGCAGAGATAGCCCGAATCACGCAAGAGAGCAAAGCTCTCGGTGAACACGTCGTTCACCTAGAGCAGGTCGCTGGAGAGCGAGGAGCTGCGATCGAACGACTGAATGCGGAGTTGGCCCAGTTGACCGAGCAGACCGGCACTGTCAGCGAGAATCAAGCTCAGGCTGAGCAGATCATCGCGGAGAAAGCTGCCGAAGTAGAGCGACTGGCAGCAGAGATCGCCCACATTACTGAGGAGAGCAATGCTCGGCATGAGCATATCGTTAACTTTCAGCAGATGGTTGCTGAGCGAGGAGCTGAGATTGAGCGACTGAATGGAGAGGTGGCCCGGTTGACCGAAGAGGCCGGCACCACAGGATTAAATCGAGCACAGCTTGAGCAGACCGTTGCAGAGAAAGCCGCTGAAGTGGAGCGACTTAGTGGAGATCTTGAAGCCTCCCTACAGAGCATCACAGAGATGAGATGGTATGTCGGTGAGCGCGATGCCTGGGTTAGCGAATTAAAAAAGGATAACGATGAAATGACCTTAGCGCTCAGGGAGAGCGGAGCTGAGATTGAAAGATTGAATGGAGAATTAGTCCGTTTGAATCAGGTGTCCGCGGCCAAGAGCTCCCAGGTTGTGCACCTAGAACAGGTTTCTGATGAGCGAGAAACTGAGATCAAGCGATTGAAAGTGGAGAGTGACCAGCTAAATGAGGAGATACTCAATCTAGAAAAAGTTTCAGTCGATCAGTCAGCGGAACTCGATCTTCTCCAGACTGAATTATCAGAAAAGACCGCCTCCTTAGAGCGCTACATCCAAGAGAGTGTGCAGATGGCACGGATGATCATCGAGGCGCAGGATGAGCGAGATGCTAAACAGGTAGAGAGCGATCGGTTGCAGAGTGAGCTGTCAAGGGTCACTGAAGAAAGCAATGCCCGTGCAAATCATATTGTTCATCTAGAGCAGGTAGCCGGTGAACAAGGGATAGAGGTTGATCGTCTTGGAAACGAACTTCGCGAGAAGAGTGAATCTCTTGATCGCTACGTTCATGAGAGTGCGCAAATGGCACGGATGATCATTGAGGCACAGGATGAACGTGACGCTTGGAGGAGGATGAGTGTAAATGCAGAGATCGAAGAGGTCATTCCTGGATCCAGACATGAGGTTGGAGAGCATCAACATATTAACTATACGCTGAAAGGCATCACGCACCTAGGCAGGAAGTTCTCCAAGCTTGATGTACGCATTGTTGAGCATCGAGGTAATCCTGGTGTCGTCATTATGGAGCCGATCGCTGAAGAGCGCCCCTTCTACGCGTGGGAGCGGAATGGTGATGAAAATGGCATGGGATTTATGCTCATCATTCCAACAGAGAAAAAGGGCAAAGATTGGCTCGTCAGGACGACTACTAATGACCTCCTGCTAACAAAAGATATCATTAATTATATCATGAGGGACATCCTTAAGGAAGGTAGTGATAAAAAATGGAGTGAAATCTGCACAGAGGTTCAACTCGGCATAGATAATATCCCTCTGCGACTCCACTACGATGACGTGAAGAAAATGAGTGAGAAAAACGGAATAATCGAAGCAGAAATTGTTAACCCATCTGTAATGGGAAAGGTTATACAAACCTCAATAATTAAAATTAAGGATAATAAAATTCAAAGTGCTAGAAATAAAAAAAGCGATATGAATATTAGTTTTAAAAGAATCGAACAAAGAATAATCAAAAGTAAGATATATATTGAATGCCGAAACATTAACTATCATTTAAATAAAAGTCCTCAGAGTAATGCTAAAAATTTATTAACTAAAATATTAAAAGTGCACCATCTATATATATAAGTATCGTTGCATTAAAAACGAATTGCCATGAAGGATATAATAAAAAAACTAAGTATTTTTGATCAAGAATATTATAATAAAAGATATCCTGATGTAATAATGTCAGGTATAGATTCATTAGAGCATTATTTAAAAATAGGAATAAATCTCGAAAGGCAAGCGAGCAAAATTTTTTCCCCGGCTAAATATTTGATAGACAACCCAGATGTAGCAAATGCAGGAGTAAATCCCATAAATCACTTAATTTCGCATGGTTATAAAGAGGGTAGACTGAATAGCTACAGTAATTGGATTATTGCACATGAATATCTTTTAAAACTAACAGATATTCAGATCAAATTAATTTTTGAAAACTTAAAGATAAAACCAAGAATATCTTTAATAATGCCAACATACAATCCAAATAAAGATTATATTATAAAAGCTGTATATTCAATTATAAATCAGGAATATAAGAATTGGGAACTTTGCATTTGTGACGATGCATCAACTGATAAAGAAACACTAAAGATACTAAAATATTTAGAACAAACTGACAATAGAATAAAAATAGTGTATAGAAATGAAAATGGACATATTGCAAAAGCTTCAAATGATGCTATTAAAGTAGCAAGTGGAGACTATATAGCATTTATAGATCAAGATGATTTATTGGCAGATCAAGCTCTTATTCATTTAGTAAAATACATAAACGAATACCCTGATGCCAAAATGTTTTATTCTGATGAAGATAAAATAGAAGGAGAGGAACGTAAAGACCCATACTTCAAACCGGACTTTGATATATATCTTTTGAGAGCACAAAACATGGTTACGCACCTTGCAGTATATAAAAAAGATGTTCTGGAGAAAGTAGGGTATCTTAGCAATGGTGTTGATGGAAGTCAGGACTGGGATCTAGTACTTAAGGTAGCTGATGAAGTATCTAAAAGGCAGATTGTTCACATTCCAAGGGTATTGTATCATTGGAGAATTCATGACCAGAGTACGGCGTCAAGCTCGTCGAATGCTAAACCTTACACTATTATCAGTGCAGAAAAAGCTTTAAATAATCATTTTGAGCGTAACAATATCAATGCAACGATTGATTTAGTAAACGAAACAAAAATGTTTAGAATTAAATATCTATGTTCATCAAACCGACCTAAAGTAGATATTATTATATGCTCTAAAAATAGTCTTGATCTTATTGAAAGTTGCATCTCAAGCATAATCCAAAAAACTAAATATGATAATTATCAAATAACTATATGTGATAATGGTTCGGAAGATCCGGATGTTATGCAATATTATAAAAAACTACAAAGTGATAAACGTATAAAAATAATAAGTTTTCCTGGAGATTTTAATTACTCGGCAATTAACAACTTTGGGGTTGCTAATTCAAATTCAGAATATGTTTTATTTCTTAATAATGACACTCAAGTAATTAACGAAGAATGGCTATCTGAAATGGTATCACTAGCTAGCCAGTCTGATGTCGGCGTTGTAGGTGCGCGCCTACTGTATCCCAATAATTGTGTTCAACATGCGGGTGTTATTCTTGGACTAGGAGGTGTTGCTGCGCATGCACACAGATCAATTAAAGCGTGTGATTATGGCTACTATGTAAGATCAAAAATCACACATGCTTTTAGCGCTGTAACAGGTGCATGTATGCTCGTAAAACGATCACTATTCTTGGAAGTTTGTGGATTTGATGAAGTGCATTTAAAAATTGCTTACAATGATATTGATTTTTGTTTAAAAATAAAAAAAATGGGCCTAACTAATATATACTGTGCTGAGGCGCTACTGTACCACTATGAGTCTGCATCGAGGGGTGAAGATTTAAGTCCAGAAAAAAAACTTCGTCTGGATAGAGAAGCAAATGTGTTAGTCAATCGCTGGCATAATATAATTCAAAATGATCCATCTTACAATCCTAACCTATCACTTGATAGTGAAATATTTGAATATGCCTGGCCTCCACGAATAGAATATTAGAATCTATAAAAAAATAAAAACACAATAATAAAATGAACAATAACATACACGATCAGTTTTCAAATGAGTTTCCATCTAAATCGAATGCTATATCAATATTTTCTAATGAGTGGGCAAGTTTTTTGCCAAGATATGGCGCTGGTGTAATTCCACTGTTCGAAGACCAGAGATTGCATAATATTATTAATATGGCCGGAGGATTATTAGATAAAAAATGTTTAGAACTTGGTCCGCTTGAAGGTGGTCATACATACATGATGCACAACGCTGGTGCTCCCCAGATAACTTCAATTGAAGCAAATCAAAGAGCTTTTTTAAAGTGCCTAATAACAAAATATTTATACGACTATAATGCAAACTTTATCCTAGGAGACTTAAGTAAGTATATTGATAAATGTAATGTTCAGTATGATTTCACCTGCATGTTAGGTATTCTTTATCATATGGAAAATCCATTCGAGACCATTAAAAATGTTACTCGAATATCGCGTCAGATCGGTTGCTGGACGCATTATTATGATTATGATATAATTTCAAAAAATAAAAACATTGATTGGAAATTTGACGGTACATTTACAATGGAAATTATTCAGGGTAAAAAAATCCATGCATTCAAGCATTCATATTTAGACGATCTAAGTTCTAATACTTTCTTTGGTGGTAATCAAAAAATTAGTCGTTGGATGCCAAAGCAAGATATTCTCGAGCTACTTAGTTTTCTTGGATTTAAAACTACCATTATTGATGATGACGTAAGTCACCCGCACGGGCCTTGCATAACATTTCTCGCAGAGAAGCAAGACTAATATGCTTTTTAAATGTTACTGCATAATTATTAAACTTTAAATATCCATCAAATAAATATTTTTTATTTATTATAGGTAATAATCAATCTGATTTTAGAAATTACATATTCAAGCATATCATCTCCTAGAACGGCGAAAACTGACCTTAATGATGTCCGGATTTTAGCGATTTGCTATAGATCGATTCATATTATGGCCAATGGATTCTCTGAGATGATTGATTTTCGAAAGCCTCTTCCAGAAATGATTTTTGGATTCCATCAATCAGAATCTTGGGGCTCATGGTCAGCTGGTGGAAAATCCTGCTTAGTATTACCTGAATTCAATGTTGGAAGCAGTCCAATTACGATCACTATAAAAGCTCACCCATTCCGTCCCGCCTTTAGTTCATGTAAAGTTTTTATTAAAACGTCAACTGGTCATCGAGGATCAGTTAGGATTACCGGTGATGGTTCTGTTTGCGTTAGACTAAGCAAACCTATCATTCCTAGAAACCAACGCCTAGTTATTGGAGATATCTCGAAAATCAAGGATTCTCGAAACGGTTCGCTAAGTACATGCACCCCAACTGTTACTATCATAATTATTAATTATGATAAGTCTCACTTGACTTGTTTGTCCGCTGTTGCCGCGGCATCTTCTGGATGCAGGGTCTCTTTTGAGATTCTTTGCATGGACAATGGAAGCTCAGCTTCAAGTATCCAGTGTCTTGAAAAATTCGAGGTTCCCATGAGGATAGTCGAATTGGGAGCGAACGAAGGATACGGTCCTGCAAATAATTTAGCCGCTAAAGAGGCACGAGGTCAGTATCTTCTTTTTCTAAACAATGATGCCTTTCTTGATGAAGGGGCAGTTGATGAGTTGTTTAGGGCTTTTCAGGAGATGCCTGATTGTCGCATTGCTGGATCAGTCTTGAGATACCCAGATGGGACGATGCAGGAGGCTGGTGCGACACTCCAACCAGACGGCCATCCGATCCGTCACGGCCGAAATGACCACATGTTCAAGACGCGAAAACTACGTAGGTTCCAACCGGTCGATTATGTATCAGGAGCCTGTATGATGATCAGGAAATCTGATTTTCTCTCGATGGGTGGCTTTGCAGAGAAGTATTCTCCAGCCTACTACGAGGATACCGATCTCTGCATGCGATCACTTCTGTACGGGCAAAAAGTATATCTCGCAAGTCGCGCCAACTGCTACCACATAGAGAACGCAACAACCTCTACGATCGAAGATGGCGTCTGGGCATCCAGAACTGCGGAAGCCCATCGTGAGATATTTCTCAAGGATTGGGGCGCATACTTAACTAGCCGTGATCCACAAGATCTTCCACGGCATCTAGCCCAATGATCATCTGGTTAACAGGACTCTCAGGAGCGGGGAAATCCACCCTAGCCGAAGGCTGAAGGGGGGAGTCGAGAATACGCGGCTGGGGACAGCCCGGATAGACTACCGAATGTAGCCCTAACCAGGGCGAGCCGAGCGGGTGCGAGCGAGTCAAACGAGGGACGAGAGTCGAGAGTTGAGGGGGATGGGCTGCGTGAGGGGCTTTGGCTTCTCTCATGAGGTTTGTGCCGAGAATATCCGCAGGGCCGGGGCCATTGCACTCGTCGCGGCCCGCTCCGGAATCACCAGTATCTGCTCACTGATCTCACCGCTGCGTCGTGAGAAACGGGATCCTGACTACCTGCATCATCTTCTCGTCAAATTATCTCTCCAGCCTCCCCGAGGAGCCGCAGGCGCCGGTCGAGTCCTATTCCTTCCAGATCATCCAGCCTCCCCCGGGAATCCTGGCAAGGAGTTTCGGGAATTCCCTTTCCAAGGCCACCGAATCAATGGATTTTTGTTTGAAGGAGTTTAATTCCTCTAATTTCGGGGGTGTAGGTTCCTAAGTCTTAAATCCCTTGAAAAATAGACTCATGGTGTCTATAATACTCGAATAATCGCGAGGTCCGCTATTCAGTCAGCCGGTGTCTTTGGATGGTTAGTCGCAGCTTCCGGGTAATGTCTAATTGACGCCTTCAGTTATCCATGCGATTGATAGATCCATGCAAAAGATGCAAATCCTCTTTCCCGACCCCCTCATGGGAAAGCTCCGTGCAATAGCTTCCGAAGAGGATCGTCCGGTAAGTGAGCTGATTCGTCGGGCGGTGGAAAAGTTTCTCGAGATGAAACCAGAAAAGATGCGTCCAGCCAGGGAGTTGCCGACCTTTAGAGGAGGCAAGATTCTGGTCTCTGCAGAGAACCTGAAGGATGTCCTCTACGATGATGAGTCTCTCTAGCTTGGATACCAATATCCTGCTCTATGCGGCCAATGAGGACGCCCCAGAGCATGGTGTATGCAAGACTTTCCTTGAGGGGGTTGTGTCGAATCCTGCTGATTGGATCATTGCGGATCAGGTCTTTCTAGAACTCTACAGGGCACTTCGTAATCCCAAGGTGATGTCCTGCCCTTTATACGCAGGTGATGCTGTGCGGCATCTCTCCATCCTCCGCGATGAGATGGGGATCATGCATTGCGGTTATTCCACGGAATGCTGGAGCGGTCTGATGAGGAAGTTGGAGCGGGATGATTTTCCATCGAGGAGAACCCATGACGCCGTTTTGGCAGCAACCTTGATGAGTCACGGGGTCAAAACCTTCTATACTAGGAATACGAAGGATTTCCTGGATGCCGGATTCCAGAAACTGATCAATCCCGTCGATGGGTGATGGCGGCGAAAGGCGAAAGGCGAAAGGCGAAAGGTGAAAGTGGGAAGATGATAGGTGAAAAGGCTGAAGGCTGAAGGCTGAAGGCTGAAGGCTGAAGGTGGAGTGGAATGGGTCAAGATTATACCCGAGAGGGTGTCTTTTCCTAAAATAATCCCTTGATACACCCTATCGGGTATAGTATTTTCTAAAAAAGAGATGATTATACCCTATCGGGTTTATTTATGAATGAAACGTTGATTCAGTTCGTGAAAGCCAAGCGGAAGGCCCTTGGTTTGACTCAGCTTGAGTTGGCAGATCGGGCCGGGCTTGGCCTGAGGTTCATTCGTGAATTGGAACAGGGGAAGCAAACCCTTCGCCTCGACAAGGTCAACCAGGTGATGGCGCTCTTCGGTCACAGGATGGAGCCTGCGCCGTTTCGCAAGGAGATAGGCAATGAGAAGAGCTGAAGTTCTGCTGAATGATCGCCCTGTTGGACTTCTGGAGGAACTGGAGGGCGGATACCGGTTCACCTACCATCAGAATCACCTGAAGAATCCGAAGGCCCTGCCTGTGAGTTTGTCTCTCCCTCTCCAGGGTGAGCCTTACGAGGACAAGAGGCTTTTTCCATTTTTTGATGGGCTGATCCCGGAGGGGTGGTTGCTCGATATTGCCGAAAGCACTTGGAAACTGAACCCACGGGACCGGATGGGTTTACTTTTGGCCTGTTGCCGTGACTGCATTGGCGCGGTGGGTGTTGTGCCGATCAGCGAGGAGGTGGGCCATGAGTGAGCAGTTCTGCAAAATCTGTCTCGAGGCCCTCCAGGATGGAGTGTCCGATTACCATCCCTCCTGTTCTCAGATGCTCTTTGGATCGTCACATCCGCCCAAGCTTCCCTATTCAGCAAAAGATCTTGATGCGCTTGCGGAGCAGGTGATTCGGCAGCACATCGCCGTTCCCGGAGTCCAGCCGAAGCTCTCACTCCACCTTGACCGCTCCGGGCGATCCGATTCGGGCCGACTGACCCTTGTTGGTTTGGAGGGTGGGTACATTCTGAAGCCCTCAGTAGGGAGTTTTCCTGAAATGCCGGAGTTGGAGCATCTCACCATGCGCATGGCCCGATCTCTGAAAATCGAGACGGCGGAATGCGGGCTCATTGATCTCGAGGATGGCAAAAGGGCGCTGATCGTTCTTCGTATGGATCGTGTGAAAGGCGAGAGGCTCGCCATGGAGGACATGTGCCAGCTTGGCGATAAGCTTTCCGAGGAAAAGTACCGAGGCTCCATGGAGAGCATCGGCAGGATCATCCTGAGGCACTGTACCAATCCGGGGTTTGATGTCCTGAGATTCTACGAGGTGATGCTCTTTTGCTTCATCACAGGCAATGCAGACATGCATTTCAAAAACTTTTCCCTGATTCGCACACCGGTGGGAGAGATCCGGTTTTCTCCCTCCTACGACATGCTGCCGACAAATCTGCTTTTGCCATCAGATACCGAGGAATCGGCGCTCACGATCAACGGCAAGAAGACGCGCCTTGGGCTGAAGAACTTCCTGGCCTGCGGAGAGGCTCTTCATCTCACGGAACGTCAGATGGCCAATTCCTTGCGTCGGTTTGAAAAGGGATTGCCGGGCCTTTTGTCCTTGATCGAGCGGGGATTATGTTCCCGAGAGGCCAAAGATCGCTACCGAGAATTGGTTTTGGATCGGTGGCAAAGGTTGGGGAGGAGTATTGGCAGTGCGATTGAGTGATATGAACAGTCTTCAGTCTAACAGGCTGATCCTTTCAATCCGTGCCATTTGCTCGCCCGGCCGTTGCTTCGCAGTTGAACTCGGACTCTCCCGAGTCACGAGTCCCTTCGGGACTGTGCTACGCACATTTCTATCAACTCCCGCCAGTCGCTGATTTGTTACGGGTGGTCAAAACAAGGCAAAACATTACAATATGACGAAGCAATCGTCATATTGTAAAAATAAGATGTGTTTCAGAGAGAATTACAGAGTGTCGGCGCTTGCACCCTGGTTGATCCACGGTGGAGGGGAATCCTATGAGCGCAATGGTGTGCAGGTGATGGGGTGGAAGGCACTCCGCGCACTTGGGTAAATAAAATCTCACAATGATCATCTGGTTCACAGGACTCTCCGGAGCAGGGAAATCCACCCTGGCGGAAGGTATAGCCGCTCGGTTGTGTTCCGAAGGATCCAATCCTCTTCTCATCGACGGGGATGGTCTGCGGGAGGAGCTCTGCCGTGATCTCAGCTTTTCTGAGCAAGATCGGGCCGAGAATATCCGCAGGGCCGGAGCGATCGCCCTGATCGCGGCTCGCTCTGGAATCACTAGTATCTGTTCGCTGATCTCACCCCTGCGTCGTGAGCGTGATGCGGTGCGGGCGATGGCCGAGAGTCGGGGTATCCGATTCCTTGAGGTGCATGTAAGCACTCCTCTTGAGGTCTGCGAATCACGTGATCCCAAGGGACTCTATCAGAAAGCCCGCGCCGGCTTGATCCCGCAGTTCACCGGAATCGACTCTCCCTATGAGCCTCCGTTCAATCCAGAAATCTCCATTCCAACGGAACAATTCACCGTCGAGGCGGCGGTGGAGAGGATTTATCAGGTGGTTGGTGGGACAGTGAGACTGAAAGGCTGATGGCTGAAGACTGATGGCTGTTAGGGGGGGGCGGCGGGTGAAGTAATAAGTGGGAAAGTGTGAAGGTGGAAAGGTGAGTGCCGTTTCTAACTTTTCTACTTTTAACCTTCTTACCTGTTACTCCTCTGAGCGAAGCGAAGAGTGATCTGCGGATGGTGGCGGCCTGTTGACAGGAGCTGAATGGAGGATAAAATTACGCTATGAAAGCTTCAGATCTCATCACGATCGATCCTGACCTTCTGGGAGGGGTGCCTGTATTCAAGGGAACTCGAGTGCCCGTTAAGTCTCTCTTCGATTATCTCGAGAAGGACTACTCCCTCGAGGAGTTCCTGGAGTGCTTCCCATCCATTACCAAGGAAATGGCATGTAGGGTTCTGGAACGCTCTGAGGCGGCTTTGCTGGCTGCGTGATGATTCTACTTGATGAGTGTGTTCCTTGGCCGCTGGCAAAACTGCTTGTTGGGCATGAGTGTTCAAGTCCACAAAACGAGGATGGGGAGGAATCAAAAACGGTGATTTGCTGAAACTGGCTGAAGCAGAATTTCATCTCTTTATTACTTCCGATCAAAATCTGCGCTATCAGCAAAACCTCATAGGTAGAAAAATCGCTATTTTGGAACTTTCCACAAATGACTGGCGCTGTATTCAATCTGATAACAGCGCTATCATAACTGCTATTGCGGGGATGAAGCCTTCCGATTTCATACAGTATAAAGTGGGGCAGGAAGGTGCCTGATCCTGACCTTCATCGGACTCATGAGCGACGAGGTCGCAGCCGAAGTAAAAAGTGGGAAGGTAAAAGGTGCAAAAGTGGGATGGTGGGAATCAGGGAAAATAGGTGCCGGTTCTAACTTCGCTACTTTCAACCTTCCGACCTTTTACCTTCCTGCCTGTTACTCCTCTGAGTGGAGCCAATGGTTACCACGGATGGGCACGGATGGGCTCGAATTCGGGATTGCAGGCTTGTTTGGAATCTGTGTTTGGAATACATGGTTGTTATGAGGCTTTCGCGAGATCAGATTCAAAATCTCAAGATCACTGTGGCCTCCCTATTCAAGGGGGGCACTGCTATCCGTGTCTTTGGGTCCCGTCTGGACGACACTACAAAGGGAGGCGATTTAGATCTTCTCTTGGAGTTGGATGAGCGTCCGGACCTGTGGAAAAAAGTGGATTTAAAAATAGCTTTAGAGAGAACCTTGGGTCTTCCGGTGGACGTTCTTACGATGCAGAGAGGGGGATTTCATACTCCATTTAAACGACTTGCACTTAGTAAAAGCGTGCCTCTCCCATGAGTGAGGATCCTCTCTCCCTGGAAAAACAGCATCTGGCCGGTCTGCTGGAGGCTATCCAACGGTGTGTCTATTTCCTCGATGGGTTGGCCTCCGGGCAGGCTTTTCCGCTGAGTGGTGAAACATTACGGTCCAGATGCAAGGATAGGGGGCTCTTTGATTCACTTGCTGCCTTAAATGAGCGTTTTGCGAAGCTTCAGGATACCTGTGCGGCAGTGATGCGGCATGCTGCCATCCTGGCAGGAGAGAAGACTGACACCTTTCTGGGAGTGCTTTCTTTTTATGAGAAGGTCAGGGTGGTCGATTCCATGGAAGCTTGGCAGCGCCTTCGAATGCTTCGCAATATGGCCTCACATGATTATGAAACGAGTTATGATGAGATTGCGGACCATTTTAATGCCCTTCATTCCTCGATTCCTCAGTTGATTTGCACGGGTATAAAGCTTGTGGATTATTGCAACCGTCATTTGGCTGTGTCACCTGGCAGCAATGATTTCTCGGCTGAATATCTTGAGATCGCTCAACGCAACGCGGTGAGACAAGGGCAACAGTTCCAAGATATTGACTGGGCAAAGAATCAAACGCCTGAGCGATAGACGTTATTGACAAAGGATTCTTTGGATCGAGTTTCCATGCCCACCACAGCATCCTCTACATGATCGGATGGTGCCTGGTCTTGGCCTTCATCGGACTCATGAGCGACGAGGTCGCGGGCCAAGTAAAAAGTTGGAAGGTAAAAGGTGCAAAAGTGGGAACCAAGCCTCTTGGGGGGAGGCGCGGTAGATTGCAGCTCTCTCGCCCGCGAGTAGCTCCCTACGGGCTACGCTGAGCGTAGGCTATCCCGAGCATCCCCATGCTCCGGTATTACCGAAGGTAGCCCCGTGAGGGGCGCCACGGCTTCCGACCGCCGAGTGGCAGGGGGCCACGGCGTAGCCTGTCCAGCCTCAGCGTGGACAGTCCCGAAACGGACGAACCAAACACCCAGGAGGGTGTGCGGAAGACTGCGACTCTGTCGCTGCCCGAAGGGTGCCGCGGCTTCCCGGGAGGGAAGCGGCATCAATGCATCGGGAGATGCTGAGGAAAAGGAAGTGGCGTCAATGTGGGAAGTTTCTAACTTCGCTACTTTTAACCTTCTGACCTTTTACTACTCTCAGCGAAGCGAGGAGTTACCTCAACTGATGTATGGATAGACCGGTGATTTGCCAGGCAGGCTTAGAATGATCCTACCCAACCAGAAGATCTCCGTGATCATCCCGACGAGGGATAAGGCGGAGCTTCTGAGCCGTTGCATCAATAGTATCCACGAGAAGTCTACTTATCCGGATTACGAGATCCTGATTGTTGATAATGGGAGTATAGAGCCCAAGGCCCTTCGTCTGCTGGAGGGGGAGGAATGGGCGACAAATACGCGTGTCCTGAGGCATCTGGGGCCTTTCAACTTCTCGGCGATGATCAACAGGGGTGCGGAGGAGGCAAAGGGATCAATTCTTTGCCTGCTCAATAATGACACGGAGGTGATCTCCGCCGACTGGATGGAGACGATGGCGGCGGAGCTGATGAAGGAGGGGGTTGGAGTTGTAGGTGCTCTACTGCTCTTTCCCGATGGCTCGATCCAGCATGCCGGGGATGTGGTCGGCGGGCGTGACTGCGTCCGCCATCTTGATTCGACCCCAGGCATGGATGCCTATGATGTTGAGGCGGTGACGGGAGCCTGCCTGATGACCCAGCGTGATCTCTTTCTCGGACTGGGTGGGCTTGATGAGGTGAATTTCCCCGTGGCTTTCAATGATACAGATTATTGCCTGAGGGTCAGGGAAGCTCGGCAGAGGGTGATCTGCACTCCACGGGCCCGGCTTCTCCATCACGAGATGAAGACACGGGGCCGCACCTGGAAGCCATGGGATCTGTGGCGTCTGGGTCGCGAGAAGAGGGCTTTCCGAAGGCGGTGGAGTGCTCTACTGAAGCGATATTGATCACTGGGTGAGCGACCTGATGTCGCCGGGATGTATCTGACGGATGTGATGAAATTGAAACCTTTTCGATGCCGGGCTGCCTACAGCAGTCAGAAACCCTGCGCCGTGATGGTGCTGGAGCCGGGCAGGGTGCCGACTACCTGTTACTATGTGAAGGGCAGGTTGCCCGACGGGTTGCCTGTTCGCAGTCATGTGAGCACGGGTGCGCCTCCGGGGGATCTGAAGATCGAGGAGGGAACATGGGTGATCATCGTGAGGCATGCCTCCCGGAGATGGCTCAAGGAGTTGCTAAAGCATCGGGAGAAGTTCACCGGGGTAACTTACCTGAAGGATGATGATATTCCGGCTGTCCTGAATGCCCGGGAGTTGCCCTGGTATTACGCTCTCTGGACCTTCGGAAAATACTGGAAGATCCGCGGGCTGCTGAGCCGTGTGGTGAGTGAAGTCGTTGTCTCGACCCACGAGCTCGCAGGGCGTTATCCCGAAGCCAATGCCGTTGTATGGGAACCTCATTATGACGACACGAGTGACTATCATCCCGAGACGCTGGTTTATTTCTATCATGCCACGATCACTCATCTCAGCGAGATGAGGTGGCTGGTTCCCGTGGTACGCAGGGTGCAGCATGCCGTTCCGAACGCGTGGTTCGAGATCATCGGAAATGGTGAGGTCGCAAGGATGTTCCGTGGGATTCCGCGAGTGAGAGTGCTCCATCCGATGAGCTGGCCCGATTACCAGCACTATCTCGCCAGTGTCCGCTATGATGTGGGCATCGCTCCGCTGATGGATACCGCATTCAACCGTGCTCGCTCACACACGAAGCTCTACCAGATCACGAGGGCTGGCGCGGCGGGGATCTATTCCGATGTGCCGCCCTACTCGGAGAAGGTGATGGACGGGCAAACCGGGGTGCTTTGCAGAAACCATCGCTACCAATGGGTGAGGGCTATCATCTCTCTGCTCGGTGATCCATCGCGTAGAAAAATGATCCATGAAAATGCCCGGGCCTGGTGTCAGGAGCAGCGTTCGGAAAACAATAAGGAGATGAACCATGCATGATGTGTCGAGAAGCACAGTGATGCCTAACTCCACGGCGAGTGATGAGATGTCTCGCCCGGATCAGGGAGCGGGCGGCCGTGTCTACCTCTTCCTCCAAGGGCCGAACTGCGCATTTTTCACCGGGATCGCCGATGAGCTTGTGGCCAGGGGGCATAGGTGTCTGCGTATCAATCTCTGCTTCGGTGACTGGCTCTTCTGGAGACGCAAGGGGGCGATCAACTACCGGGGATCGTTCCAAAAATGGGAGGCATTTCTCGCGGCATTCATGGAGAGGGAGGGCGTTACGGACCTGATCCTTAACGGGGAAAAACGCAACTATCACAAAGTGGCGGTTGCCTTGGCCAAGGAGAGGGGAATCGAGGTGACGGTGACGGACTTCGGATATCTCCGCCCCGATTGGATCACTTTAGAAAAAAACGGCATGTCCGGTGATTCGCTTTTCCCGAAATGTCGTGATGAGATCGCAAGGCTGGCATCGGGTGTGGCAGAGATGCCCGTTGAGAAGAAGTTTCATGAGGTGACGTCCATCAAGGTGATTGCTGAAAGTGCCGGGGCATTGGCGACAGCAACCCTCCGGATGCTCTATCCCGGCTATCATCCCTGCCACATGGATAATCCCCTCCTTTTCGGGGCCGGGTATCTCTGGAGACTTCTTAAAAACAGGATCTTCAGGAGAAAGAGGGAGCTCCTTGTTTCCAGAATTCTCCGTGATGGTCAGGTATTTTATCTCTACGCCATGCAGATGGAGATGGATTTCCAGATCCGGGCTTATTCCTCCTATCCCAACCAACAGGCTGCTTTGTGGGAGGTGATTAGTTCATTCGCAAGAAATGCCCCGGCGGACTCCTTGCTGGTGATGAAGATTCATCCCTTGGATCCAGGCCTGGTGAACTGGAGAAAACAGATTCGTGGCTTTGCGGAGGAGGCGGGAGTTGCGGAGCGGGTCTGCTTCCTGGATGGAGGCATGCTCGAGGAACTGATCCGCAACAGCCGGGGAGTGATTACGATCAACAGTACGGTCGGGTTGAAGGCGCTCCGAATGGGAAAGCTGGTGAAGGCTTTAGGCCAGGCTGTTTACAATCTCGAGGGGCTGACTTTCCAGGGAGAGCTGGATGTCTTCTGGGGAAGCCGCGAGGGAGTGGATGCCCGGCTCTGCGATGACTTTGTGAAAGCCCTCTCGGCAACGACACAAATCCGGGGAGTCTATTTCGGGAAGGAGGGACTGAGCCATGCCATCAACGAAGCGGCAAGGAGGCTTCATCTGGGGTGCGTGAACAAACTAATGCCTACCAGCCAATCCAAGAGTGTGCCCTGATGGCATGCGGATCAAAGAAGAAGCTTCCAGACCTCATGATGAGACCGGCCCTCGGGCCGGTTTTTTTGTGCCTTGATGATGGCTTCCCAGTGTTCAGGAAATCATCGGTCCCCCAACCACTCGGCAAAACTCCATCGGGTTAAGTCCGATTCCATGGCAAACTCCGCGTGAATCACCTTCCTGTCTTCCTGCTATCCAGAGTAAAACATTCCCCATGGGTTCTGATTCCAAATCATCCGTCCGGATTTTCCATGCGCTGCCCTTCATGAGGCGCCTCCTCTCTGGATTGATCCTTGGACTTCTTCTTTCCAGTTGGGCTACGGCTGCTCAGCTCGATCTCACGGAGAAGGAGAATGGAAAAGATCTTTGGATAGATCGCGGCGATCTTTTGGTGTTCCGCCTCCCTTCCAACCCGTCGACGGGCTACTCGTGGAGTGTCGCCGCCTCCAAGCCGGGACTTCTGCTTCAGCAAGGGGAGGCGGCCTGCGAGATTCCCAAATCCGCCAAGGGTCGTATCGGCGCGGGGGGAACCGAGGTCTGGAGGTTCCGTGCGGTACGGGCGGGAACGCTGACCCTCACCTTCTCCTACGCCCGAGTCTGGGAGAAGGGTGTCCCTCCCGTCAGGACGCACAGTTGGCCCGTCACCATCCGCCCCTCCGTGAAATGAAACGCGTTATTCATTGGTTTCGACGGGATTTCAGGATCACGGATAACACAGCGCTTGCAGCCGCGGTTGCCGCTGCGGGGCCGGATGGTGAAGTCATCCCGGTCTACGTGGTTAGTGACTGGACGGGATCTCATGAATGGACCGGTCCGGCGCGTCAGGAATTCCTCTGCGGGTGCCTGACATCTTTAGCCAAAAATCTAGAAGCGATTGGCGGACGTCTGATCATTCGGCGTGGCGACGCAGTGAAGGAACTGGAAAAGCTGGCTGCCGAGACAGGAGCGACGGCAATCTTCGCGAATCGTGATCCCGATCCCTTCGGCCGGTTGGTTGAAGACCGACTCGACATCATGGCCAAGGCGCGTGGACTCGAACTCTTCCTTCCCAAGGATGCCTGCATCCATGAACGTGATGAGGCGCTCACCGGTCAGGGAACGGTCTTTCGGGTCTTCACTCCCTATTCGAAGGTCTGGTTCGGTCTGCCGAAGCCTTCACCGGGGCCTGCGATCAAAAAACTCTCAACGCCCTCGGGCGTCTCCTCACTTCCTCTGCCACAGCTCACTGACTGGGGGATGAGTTCCTCCGTAAGTATCCCCGAGCCAGGCGAGCGGGCAGCCCGTGAACGCTTGAAGGTCTTTATTGCCGGGCCCATCGCTTCCTATGGGGAGAAGCGTGATCTCATGGGGGTGAACGGTACGTCGCATCTTTCGCAGGATCTCCGCTTCGGTCTGATCTCACCGCGTCAGATTTATGCGGCGGCGAAGAATGTGGAGGAAAGTTTACCCCCCGAGGGACGGAAGAGCGCGATGAAGTTCCTGGCCGAGATCGTCTGGAGGGAGTTCTACATGCAGCTGCTCTGGCACTATCCGGAACTCCTCAAGCAGGAGTTCAACCCAACATGGCGAGGTATGGAGTGGCCGGGCCTACCCGGAGTTCCCGATGCCTTCGAGCGCTGGTGCGCCGGCATGACGGGATTCCCCATTGTGGATGCCGCCATGCGTCAGCTCGCTGCGACGGGATGGATGCATAACCGGGCCCGGATGATCACGGCGATGTTCCTGACCAAGGACCTGCATCTCGACTGGCGCCTCGGGGAGGCTTTCTTCATGCGATCACTCGTGGATGGGGAGATCGCCAGCAACAACGGGGGCTGGCAGTGGAGCGCGGGGACGGGGGCTGATGCCGCACCTTACTTCCGCGTTCAGAATCCTTGGAGCCAGACCAAGCGCTTTGACCCCGAGGGTACCTATATCCGAACCTGGATCCCGGAACTAAGGAATGTCTCCAATGGATCCCTGCTGGATCCACCCTCCGATGGGTGCCCTATTGCTCCGGGGTATCCCGCCCCGATGCTGGAACATTCCGCCGAGCGAGATCGCACGCTCGATCTCTTTGCCCGGCACAAGGTCCGACCTTGAAATTCAGGCAAGGATGGAAATCGTCTAGCGCGAAGGATTTTTGACGTGCAGGAGCTTTCTTGAGTAGAGATCCTTGATAATCAGATTTTCCAGGTAGTTGGAAAAAGAGCGGTTTTCTACCGAGGCGGCCTCGATGGCCAGGGCCTTTATTTCAGGATGGATACGGAACCCAGTCAGAATTTTTGTCTCTGCTTTTCTCTTAATAACAGTTTTTTTCACCAGCGCTATTTACAATATTTATTAGCATCCGTAAACAAAAGGATGTCATAAACTTACAATTGTGATGAAAAAATATTCCTACGAGTAATACATGCGTTACACTATAAGAATTAGTTGTTTATACAACAATATATTGAAATCTTAAGGACTGCGGATTGAAGGAAAGGCCTACTTTTTCCCGTTTGCCGCCGGCAGTATAAGTCCACGAGCCTCAACATCCTGTCGAATCAGGTTCTCTATATAATTCGAGAGGGATCTGTTTTCCTGGCCCGCGGCCTCGACGGCTAGTATTTTCAATCGTGGATCCAAACGAAACCCAGTAAGAATTTTGGTAACACGCTTTTTGTTCACTGGTGCACCCTAAGCGTTAATTGTGAGGAACGCAAAGATAAGATTGACAAAAACTTGCGAAAAAATAAAAAACACTTACGGGTAGTTAACTGCACGAATCACAATGAACATAAAAACCAGAATTGATCCCGAAGTTCATGAGGCAGCCAAAGTCGCCGCGGCCAAGGAAGGGTTGAGTTTGACCGAGTATTTGCGTCGTCTGGTGCAGGCAGACCTTGAGGCGCGCAACCTGACACAGGAAGGAAATTCCTTAAGCAATCAGGGGGCCGCAAATGGCGACAGCAACCGGATCTGCTGATTTTCTGACCGCGTGGCCTCGCGCGATCTGGGGCATTCCCTTTCCCTTTTCCATGGGGATGCTGTATTGAATTTCAGATGCACGTCCGACTGACTAAAGACTTCTCGTTCGAAGCCGCCCAGACCCTTCCCAATGTTCCACCTGAGCATAAGTGCGGGAAAATGCACGGGCACAGCTTCAAGATCGAGATCTCGGTGGAAGGGGAGGTCGATCCGGCGTGTGGATGGCTTTACGACCATTCCCGTATCAGTCGGGCGATGGATCCGCTCCTAGAGTTGCTCGACCATTCCTATCTGAACGACATCCCGGGACTCGATAACCCGACTATCGAGAATATGTGTCGGTGGTTCTGGGAAAAGCTCGAGCATCAACTGCCCGGTCTTTCAGAGATCGTCATCCACGAGACCCCCACGGCGCGCTGTAGCTACAAGGGCAAATAGGGCAAATGATCCCATGATCCTCGACGCGCTCGGCAATGCTTCTACCTACGAGAAGCTGCATTCCTCCTTCAGTCGCGCCTTTGCGTGGCTTGCTTCTTACGATCCGACCACACCGGACGGGCGCTATGCGATCAGCGATGACTCCCTGATCGCGATTGTCCAGCGTTACGACACGGCTCCTGCCGAGTCGAAGAAATGGGAGACTCACCGGGTGCATGGCGATATCCAGTACCTGGTCGAAGGTGCCGAGAGGATCGGTTATGCGGAGCGTGCCACACTAACCGTGAAGACCCCCTATAACCCCGAGAAGGATGCCGAGTTTTATCAGGCTCCGACCGGCTCCTCGACACTTCTAGAATTGAATGCCGGCTCCTTCGCCATCTTCCTACCCCGGGACGGACACCAACCCGGAGTCATGATCGATTCTCCCGCTACTGTTCATAAGGTGGTGATCAAATTTCGTTGGTAGAGGTAAGTAAATGGATGATTGCAGGACATTGCATAAATAGTTAACTATTGTTCATGCATCCCCTCTACACATCATTTTTCGAAACAGGCAAAAGTATCCTCGCCTTTATTGGAGCGGGATCGGTTCTGTGCACGATGGGCATTATCCTCTTCGCCCTCGTTTCCCATGCCCTCAAGGACAGGACTTAAGAAAAACGTTGGACTCAGACGATCCCCGGAAGCGGCAGGATTGACGGTGTGTCTCCGGGTAGTGACCGTTGTTCCCTTGAGGGATTCGCTTTTTTCGGCTTAGAGACCAACAAATAGATAGAGGGGACGACAAAGAGAGTGAAGAGAGTTCCGATGATCATTCCCGAGACAAGGACGATTCCGATGCTATTACGCGCACCGGCGCCGGGTCCGCTGGCGAGAATCAGGGGTGTGTGACCAACCACGGTGGCCACCGTCGTCATGAGGACCGGGCGCAGACGAGTTCCGGCGGCGGTCAGAATCGCGTGCCACTTGTCGAGCCCCCCCTCCTGGAGATTGTTCGCGAACTCGACGATCAGAATGCCGTTCTTGGCCACTAGGCCAACAAGGGTAATCAACCCCACTTGACTATAGATATTGATGGTGGTGGTGCCCAAGAAGGTGAAGAGAAGGGCTCCGGAGAGGGCGAGCGGGACCGATCCGAAGAGGATAATGAAGGGGTCGCGGAAGCTCTCGAACTGAGCCGCAAGTACCAGGAAGATCAGGACGAAGGAGAGCACCATCGTCATGACAAGGCTGTTGCCTTCCTGACGGAGTTGGCGGGACTCGCCAGCGTAGTCGATCACGAAGCCGCGCGGCAGGATCTGAGCGGCACGCTTCTCCAGCACCTTGAGCGCCTGGTCGATAGTGATGCCGGGAGGGAGGATGGCGGAAATCTTAGCCGAGTTGAGCTGCTGAAATCGGTTGATCTGACGCGGTACGGTGCTGCGCTTCAGCTCAGCGAAGGTGGCAAGCTGGATGAGCTGGCCGCCGGGTCCGCTGACATAGATCTTGCCAAGGGAGTCAGGGTCGAGCCGGTCTCCGCGCTTGAGTTCGGGGATCACCTTGTAGCTGCGCCCCTGAATGCTGAAGCGGTTCACATAGTTGCCTCCCAGCATCGTGGAGAGATCGGAGCCGACCTGCTGGAGATCCAGACCTAGGGCAGAGACCTTGTTGCGGTCGAAGGCGATTTCGACCTGAGGCTGGTCGTACTTCAGGTCGCTGTCGGCAAAGATGAAGATGCCGCTGCCGAAGGCTGTCCTGACAAGGTCATTGGCCGCATCCAGAAGCTGGCGGGGTTCCAGGGTGGAAGAGATGACGAACTCGACGGGGAAATTGCTGCCACCCGGAAGCGCCGGCGGGGTCGTGGCGATAATCCGAAGCCCGGGGATGCCGGCAGTTTTCTTGCCCAAGGAGGCCGCAATTTCTTCGCAACTACGATTCCTTTCGCTCCAGGGCTTTGTCCTGATGCCACCGAATCCCCCCGTGGGATTCATGATCTGGAAGGTGTGACCGGTCTCGGGCAATTTCAAGAACGTGTCTCGGACAAGCGAAGAGTAGAGAAGTGTCTGGTCGATCGTGGAGAAGGGGGATGCCTGGAAGATGGTGAAGACGATCCCCTGATCCTCCTTCGGTGAGAGTTCCTTAGGGGAGAGGAGGTAGAGGAGTGGCAGGATGAGGACCCAGAAGCCGGCGACGGTCAGCACCGCACCGCGGTGGCGGAGCATGGAAGCGAGCAAGGTGACATAGCCATGCTGGAGCGAGGTGAAGCGTCGGTTCACCCACCCGGCATAGCCGCGCGTGTCATCCCCTCGGCGCAGAAGTCGCGAGGCCATCATCGGGGAGAGGGTCAGGGCTACGATGCCGGAGATGATGACCGCACCCGCCAGCGTGAAGGCGAACTCACGGAACAGGGCTCCGGTCAGGCCTCCCTGGATGCCGATCGGCGTGTAGACAGCCGCTAGGGTGATCGTCATGGCGATGATCGGCCCGAAGAGTTCCCGTCCGCTCTGGAGAGCCGCATTGAGAGGAGAGAGGCCCTTGTGCAAGTGGCGTTCCACATTCTCGACCACAACAATGGCATCATCGACGACAAGTCCCACCGCCAGCACGACCGCCAGGAGAGTCAGTAGATTGATAGTGAATCCGAAGATGGCCATGATAAACGCCGCTCCGATCAGCGAGATCGGGATCGCCACAATTGGGATGAGTACGGATCGGATGGAGCCCAAAAAAAGGAAAATGACCACGACAACGATCAGGAGGGTCTCGGAGAGTGTCTTGAAGACTTCGTGGATCGCCTCGCGGATGAAGTCGGTCGAGTCGTAAGGAACGTCGAGCGTCATTCCGGGAGGAAGTAGCTTGCGGAGTTCGGGAAGGTGATCCCGCACGCTCTTGCAGACATCGAGCGTATTCGCTGTCGGTAGACACCAGATGCCGATGAACTTCGCGTTTTGCCCGTCGAAGCGGACGTCCGAATCATAATCCTCAGCCCCCATCTCGACATCGGCTATATCCTGAAGTCGCACGAGAACGCCGTTCTTTGCCTTGACGACAAGCTGACGGAATTCCTCCGGTGAAGTCAGGTTGGTGTTCGCGATCAGGTTGATGGACGTCATCGTCCCCTTGGTTTTGCCTACGGCGGCGAGATAGTTGTTCGCTTGGAGCGCCTTGCGGACATCAGTGGCGGAAATGCCTAGGGCGGCAAGACGGTCAGCCTTGAGCCAGATGCGCATCGCGATGACACGGGCACCCAGGATATCTGCGCGCTGAACCCCCGTGATGGCAGTGAGCTTGGGCTGGATGACGCGCGTCAGGAAATCAGTCACCTGATTAGGCTGAAGATCGTTCGCCGCAAACCCGATGTACATGGCTGCACGGAGCTCGTCCGCGTTCTGCAACTCGATGATCGGCGTCTCCGACTCCGGCGGGAGATCATTGCGTACCTGGGCGAGCTTCGCCTGGATCTGCGTCAGGGCGGCATTCGGATCGTAATTCAGCTTTAGGTGAACCGTGATCGTGCTCATCCCCTGTGAGCTGGCACTCTCGATGTAGTCGATCCCCTCGGCGGCTGCGATGACGCGCTCCAGCGGGGTGGTGATGTAGCCGCGCACCAGATCCGCGTTGGCCCCGATATAGTTGGTCGTGACCTTGATGACGGCGATATCGCTTCGGGGGTACTGCCGGACATTCAAGACATGGATCGACTGAAAGCCGGCCAGCAGAATGACTAGGTTGACCACAAGCGCCAGAACGGGGCGCTTGATGAAGAGATCTGTGATTTTCATCGGGAACGGCTCGGGGCTTCCGGGCCTAGCTGTCCGAGGGTTTGGGGGCCGGGTTGTTCCCCGGTTGGACGCTATTCTCGATCTTAACGGCGCCTGCTTGGTGCAGCTTGAAGATACCCGAGGTGGCTATCTCATCGTTCTCCTTGAGACCCTTGAGCACCTCGACCTGATCGCCGAGCGTCTTTCCCAGCATAACAGCCTGCTCCTTCACGCCGAGGTACTCCTTGCCTTCAGGATCCTTCATGGTCCCGATCACATAGACGGAATCACCATAGGGAGCGTATTGGATACAGGTCGCCGGAATCATGATGGCGCTTTCCTTGTTCGGAAGAAGCACTTGAATTCCCGAGAACATGCCTGAGCGAAGCAGATGCTCAGGATTCGGAACGGTTGCTTGAATCTGGATATTGCGCGTGGAGGTATCGACCATGGAATTGATCGCGCTGATAACACCCTTGTAGACTTTATCCTGAAGTCCGTCGGCCTGCAGGCGGATTTGCTGTCCCACATGCAACTTCGAGAGGTGTTGCTGGGGAAGGGCGAAGTTCACATAGATCGGGTCAAGGGACTCGAGCTGGACGATGGGATCGCCGCTTTTCAGGTACTGCCCGGCATTGATCTGACGGATTCCAATAAAGCCGTCGAAAGGGGCCCGGATCGTCTTCCGGTCGATCGTGGCCTGCGTCTCGTCAACAGAAGCACGAGCCGCGTCATACTGGCTCTTGCTCTCCTCGAAGGCGTACTCGGCGATGACCTGTCCCTGCCTCAGTCCGGTATTGCGTTCGAGGTTGTGCTTGGCGAGGTCCAGTTTGGCTTTCGCCGTGCGAAGCTGGGCCTCTTCTTGACGGGTATCGAGCTGAACCAGCAACTGACCGTTGGTCGCATAAGAACCCGACTCAAACTTGATGGATGTTACGATCCCTGGTAGATCGGCACTGAGCATCACTCCCTGAAGGGACGCGAGAGAGCCAACCGTTTCGAGAACTGGGGAGACAGTTTCCTCTTTCACCTTCAGCGAGGTGACGGCGTCGGGCGGCATTTTGAAGGCTTTTCCCATCGCTATGGCCTTTGTGATCTGCATGGCCTTCCACCCTGCGATGCCGACTATGAAAAGGATCATTCCCAGGATTGCCAAAAAAACGATAAGCTTAGGCCGCTTTGGCGGAGTCGGCTCCTCATGTACGGCAAGGGTGCCGGGCACGATTGCTGGGATTGGCAAATTGGTGTGCTGGGGGAAAGAGGGAGAATCGTCGCTCATGGGATAAAAAGGAGAGGCAGTAGGGAGATAAATACTTAATGCCATTAACAAAAAAAGACCATTCTTCTTTTTGCCCTACATCAAGAGATGATGCCTTGATCGGACAGGTATCGATTAATGACTGGGTGTCTTATTGTCCCATCCCCTCTCCTCAAGATTTCTCCATGTGACTTCCCCGTATGAGAACGAGGGGCCCACTCATTGCTGTAACTGAAATCCAAAAATCGTTGACATAAATATGGTAAGATGCGAAAACATAAATATGCGAACTACGCTAGACCTTCCCGATGAGCTGGTTATGGAAATCAAGATTCTGGCTGCACAAGAGAGATCCAGCCTCAAGGAGCTTATTGGAGACTTGTTAAGGAATGGACTGAGGGCAAGAACTGTGGCGACAAGACAGAATCCCTTGCCTCCAATCTATCGATCAAGAGCATCGATCGGGCGCAACTGGATTTCCGAAATCAGAAGGGATATACGCTGATGATCATCGCTGACGCTTCACTGGTGAGTTTCCTCTTTCTGGAGGGAGAGGTATCGGGAACAGTTCGAGAACTCTATCGACGGGATCCTGACTGGATTACCCCTCCGATTCTCAATCACGAATTGCTGAATATTTTGGCTGAGGTCGGGAGAGCGGATGACGCGGCAGTGGCAATGGAAGAACTCTGGAAAGAAATCAGGATGCGTTTGGGAAGCCGTCAGCAAATTCCTGATCCACTGCGTGCACTCAGGATGGCTATTGATTTCGGAATCTCCGGATCAGAGGCCCAATACCTGGCACTCTCCCAGCAGTTGGGCGCTCCCATGGTAAGCTGTGATCAACGGCTGCTTGAGCATCTGCCTAAACTGGTCGTCTCCCCAGAAGTGTATCTTCTGAGGTTGGAATAAATATCTTAGACTGCCGCCAAGCGCGTTTGCTCAACACCGAAAGGTCGCATCGGTTATAGAGTTATAGCGTGCTCATGCGCTGGTGATTTGAGGCTACTTGCCTCTGCTTTTGATTGCTTTTCCTGCCTTCGGCGCAGTTACTTTTTTCTTACGGGTCGCCCGCGCTGCCTTGTGAACGCCGGGATCTTGAACAACACCACTGTCCGCAGGCCCTGACCACATCCGGAATCCACCTTCAAAGGCATTGGCATTATCACCAGCGATACAGGCAGGAGGGAGTTCCTTCAGGAGCTTGGCGTTGCCACCACCGAGCACCACATAGTCAGGTAGGATAGCCGCCATAAGCAGCTCGACAGTTTGGAAGACATGTTTCTTCCACTTCCCTTTTCCGTATTCCTCCAGTCCATGGTTGCCAACATAATCTTCGAAAGTCTTCTTCTTGAAGGGAAGGTGACCCAGTTCCATCGGTAGTACGGCGCTATCATTTACCACGGCGCTACCCAGTCCAGTTCCCAGACCGAGAAAAAGCATTGTCCCCCCCTTATAGCTGCCAAGGGCCTGCATGGCGGCATCGTTGATCATCTTGACCGGGCATCCAAAGGCCTTCTCGTAATTGAAGTCGACCCAGCCTCCGCCCAGATTGAAGGGCTCGGCAACCGGTTGGTTATTATGGACAGGAGCCGGAAAGCCAATCGACACCACGTCGAAGTTCCATCCCTTGGCGAGCATCCGGACGTCCTTGATCATCTGAAGCGGTGTGAAGCCATTGCCCGATGGCATTTTGCGCGGTTCTTTCTCGCCGCTCAGAAGAATTTTTACGTTGGTGCCGCCAATATCGATGGTGAGAACATTCATGGGAGTGGAGAGATTTTTAAATGAAGTCGAGTCCGTGAGGATTGGATCCGAGAATTAGATCCAAGATGTGAATTCTTAAGGTGTAGGTGTCTCTTTTCCCCGCAGTCCGGTCAAGGGATCAGTTGTTAAAGAATTCTAGGATCTGCCCGAGGGCACGGTTCCGGATTGGGTCACGTTCTGTCAGGATCTCGTGTTTGGAATCTGGAAGAGTCACCAGCTGGGCTCGTGGGATTTGTTTACTGGCAACCACCTGATCAGGATTCATCACGAACTGATCCCTGCCGGCCTGTAGGATAAGGATTCTGCTGTCGATTGTGGAAAGATGTTTTCTGATGATCGGTGTGCGATTCATCGCTTGATTGACCCAGTCGTTGGAAGGACCTCCCAGAACGGCCTCGGGATGATTCTGCCAGACATGTTGGATAGCATCCCACCGCTCCTTACTGGAGGTGATCTTGTTTCCCTCAAAAGGTTCCTTGGGATCGTGATCATGCATCCCGATCGAGTAGTGGTCTCCCAGCCCCATGATGCAGGAAATTTTCACGACCAGATGAGCCAATGATTCGGGATAGGGGGCGGTGTTGATCCTGAGCATCGGAGCGCTCAGGACCACGGCCTGAAACGGCGATGAATAGCGTTCCAGATAATCAAGGGCTACCCCGCCTCCCATGGAGTGGGCAAGTAAGTAGAGTTTCTCATGGTTCCCCGGCATGATCACCTGCTGGACAAGGGCATTGAGGTCCGCCGCGTAGAGGTCGAAGTTGTCGATCTGACCAATCTGGGAGTTGCCACGCACCAAGTGGGGGGAGAGTCCCTGCCCCCGATGGTCATAGGAAATCACGCTGTAACCGTGATGGTAGAGGTCGTAAAAGAGTTCCCCATACTTCAACCACGACTCCGTGCTCCCGTTCAGAACGACAATTATTCCTTTCGCATCAGGATGAAGGAAGCGGATGCCTTGGAGTTTTGTGACTCCGTCCTCACTCCAGAATGTGAATCTCTCTCCTGAGCTCAGGAAGGGAAGAACAGTCTTTGCGTAGTTGAGAGCATAATTCTGCTCCGGGATTGCTGATGCATGGTCTGAACCGGCAACGCAAACGGCCAAAATCAAAAGAAACATCCATCGCATTCTAGGATCATATGCTTAAGTCAGGGGCCTCGTCGTTGACAATTTCACCCCCCGTCCTAGGCTCTTAGTTGATTAGCCGATGGATTCCTTAATCACCGAACCGCGCGTCGAGGCGGAGTTCCTTTCTTCCGCTCCCGGTTATTGGCCCGATGTGCCGCCGGAGCAGTGGAACGACTGGAAATGGCAGCTCAAGAATAGGGTCACAACGCTGGAGGGATTGGAGAAGCATCTCCGTCTGACTCCCGAGGAACGGGCTGGGGTCATCCTCTCCGGCAACAAACTCTCCCTTGCGATCACCCCCCATTATTTCAATCTGATCGAACCTGAGAATCCAGGGTGTCCCATCCGCCGACAGATCATTCCCAATGTCGGGGAGGGAACAGTCTCGCCTGCGGAGATGGCTGATCCCTGCGGCGAGGACAGTCACATGCCTGTTCCCGGATTGGTTCACCGTTATCCCGACCGTGCGCTCTTTCTTATCACCGACCGGTGCGCCGCCTACTGCCGCTACTGCACGCGATCGCGCGTTGTCAGCGGGGCTGGCGAGCAGGAACTGCATACCGACTTCGACGAGGCGATCACCTATTTGCAGTCACACCGGGAGATCCGCGATGTGCTGCTCTCGGGTGGGGATCCGTTGCTCTTTTCGGATGACAAGCTGGATGCCCTCCTGACAAGGCTGCGGGCGATCCCTCATCTCGAATTCCTGCGCATCGGGACCCGGGTACCCATCTTCCTACCCCAGCGCATCACCCCGGAACTCTGCCGGATGCTCCAGAAGCATCATCCTCTCTGGATGAGTATCCATACGAATCATCCCCGCGAACTCACCACCGAGGTGAGGGATGCTCTGGCGATGCTTGCCAACCACGGAGTCCCGCTCGGCAACCAGAGCGTCTTGCTGGCCGGAGTGAATGATTCGCTCCCGGTGATGAAGTCACTGATTCACAAACTACTCCGATGCCGGGTCCGCCCCTACTATCTCTACCAGTGCGATCTAATCCAAGGGTCCTCGCACCTTCGGGCACCTGTCCACAAGGGAATTGAGATTATTGAGGGACTGCGGGGACATACTACGGGCTACGCGGTTCCACAGTTCGTCATCGATGCCCCGGGTGGTGGAGGCAAGGTGCCGATCAATCCGGGCTATCTCCTCTTCCATGACGGGGAGAAGGTCGTCTTCCGAAACTTCGAGGGGAAGGTATTCGAATACCCCGAGGTCCAGGAGCAGGAGCAACGCGATGAGGAAGGAGTCATTCGGGCCCCTCGTCACGAGGAGGCCTACGTTTCCTGATTTTTTATGGGAGGAATCATCGTTCGCCCACGGGCACGCATCCTGCACGGGCATGACTGGGTCTATGGCACCGAGGTGCTGAAGACCTTCGGAAGTCCCGAGGATGGCGATGTTATCTCGGTAAAGGATGGCCGTGACCGGATGCTCGGCAGTGCCGTCTACAACTCCAAGTCGCAGATCGTCGCCCGCCGATTCTCTCGCCGGAGACAGGATCTGGATGCAGAGTTCTTTCAGCGCCGTATCCAGCGAGCACAGGAATACCGGGACAACCTTGGCATCGATCCTCTCGTGCGGCGCGTTCTCTGGAGCGAGAGTGACGGACTTCCCGGAGTGATCGTTGACCGCTTCGGTTCGGTGGCGACTTTGCAGACCCTCACGATGGCCATGGATCTGCGCCGTGACCTCATTGCATCGGCGGTCAAGCAAGCGCTTGGCGTTGAGACTGTGGTGGAGCGTAATGACTCCTCATCCCGCAAGCTGGAAGGACTCGAGGTCAGAACAGGAACGTTGCTTGGACCAGAGCCGAGCCCCTTCGAGATCACGGTGGCGGGAATGAAATTCCAACTTGACCCGATCCACGGGCAGAAGACCGGTTTCTATCTCGACCAGAGCACCAGCTACCGACAGGTGGCTGACTGGGCGAAGGGCCGCCGAGTGCTCGACTGCTTCTCAAATCAGGGGGCTTTTGCCATCGCCTGTGCCCAGGCGGGGGCCACAGAAGTCACCGCCGTGGAATCCGGAAAAGAAAATCTGCCCCGGATCGAGGCGAATGCCCTTCTCAACAATGTCACCGTTAAGGTCGTCGGTGCGGATGTTTTTGAGTTTCTCTCCACGGCTGCCAGACGCGAGGAGGAGTACGATCTCATCATCCTCGATCCCCCTCCCTTCACCCGCACGCGCAAGGGAATCGCCGATGCCTTGCGCGGTTACCGCGAGCTCCATCTGAAGGCAGCGCAGTTGCTTTCCAAGGACGGTCTGCTCGCCACCTTCTCCTGCTCGCATCATGTCTCTGCCGAAGAGTTCGGAGGCAGCGTGGCCGAGGCTTTCGGCGATGCTCGCAGGACGGCACGTCAGTTACAGACCTTTGGACAGAGTCCCGACCATCCGATCCTTGTCGGCTTCTCCGAGAGCGAATATCTCAAGGGCTTCCTCTACGGGATGACGGCGTCGTTCTGACGAAACGGAGAGTTTCCCGCAGAGGCGCAGAGGCGCGGAGATAATGATATTTCCAATCCTCCTTGTCTTGTGAAGTAGGAGGGATAGTTGTGAGTGAGAACAACGACAAGTCTCCATGAAATTCACAACTGACAACCTGCCACCTCAGTTTGATGCGGTACTCGATCATGATGAGCAGGTGCTTTGGGTGGGGAATCCCACTGTGATACCATTCCTCATGTCTGGCTTACCCTTTCTACTGCTTGGGCTGATCTGGGGTGCGATCGACTACTTCGGTTTTATCAAGCACATCGGAACTGCTAAGGGACCTGCATTGGGTTTCATGGTTCCATTCTTTGCTCTCCATCTCCTGCCTCTCTGGCTTGGGGTGGGCAACATGCTCCGGCTCTGTCTGGTGTTCGGGAACACTTGCTACGCGTTTACCAATAAGCGCATTTTACTCAGGACGGGGTTCTGGGGGATTGATTTCAAGAGCATCGACTATGACCGTCTCCAAGAGATCGAAGTGACCGTCAATCCCATCGAGAACATGCTCGGTGTGGGAAGTCTCAAGATGTTCAGCGGAGGGATAACGGCGAAAGGGGCTCCGACCTTCAACTTTTTCATTGGGATCGAGAAGCCGTACGAAGTCTACAAGCAACTCAAGACTGTTACCGTCGATGTAAAGACCGACTGGAACTACCCTAATGCACTGCGTCCCGAGCAGAATAAGGGGTATAAGACGGGATACGCGCCAGACTCAGAGCAAACGCCGAAATAGTGATTTCCCGTTGATCCCTTTCCTGTCTTCTTGATGTAACGGCTGCGAAGCATCGGCCTGGCAAGCATTCCAAATTCAAAAACCTCTGCGCCTCTGCGCCTCCGCGCGAGATATTTCAGTCTTGGTTCGGCGCGATCGCTGCCATGACGGCCTCGGGATCGGAGAAGTCGTCGAAGAGGATGTCGGGATGGTGTGAGGCGAGCTCTTCTCGGGAATATTTTCCCGTGGAGACGGCGACGGTGACGGCGCCAAAAGCTTTCCCGCACTCGATATCGCGGGGCGTATCACCGATCACATAGATCTGATCGGGAGTGAATTCCTCTCCATGATCCTCCAGGGCGCGGGCCATCGCCACAGGGCCGAGTTCATTGCGGACATGATGGTCATCGGCATAAGCGCCGAAAGCGAAATAGTTCCAGACTCCGTAATGGGAGAGCTTCACCTCGGCTCCCCTGGCCAGATTGCCTGTCAGCAGGGCAAGCCTGCAGTCGGGCCGCTCTTTGAGGCGTTCGAGTAACGGAATAATGCCCGGCAGAAGTTTTCCTTGATGGAGGTGAATCCGGTCGGCCAGTTTTCCCAGATAGGCGTCGAGCAGAGCCATGATGTTCTCTTGAGAGGGTTCCATGCCTGCCGCAAGCAAGACTTCGCGGGCAATGCCTGTATCCGTGTTGCCTGCAAAATTAACGCCTTCCAAGGCAGCGTCACCACCGCAGACCTCGATAACGGCATCGCGGAAGGAGTTCTCTCCTGCGCCACCCGAAGTGATCAGGGTGCCGTCGATGTCGAAGAGGTAGAGACGCTTGCTGGCGAGTATGGCCGGTGACTGGTCGGAATCAACCGGCATGATTCTCTTCCTTGCCTTCGGGTATAACTGTCTCGGCTGTCTCTTCAGTCTCTTCCTCATCTTCGTCGGAATCAACATCCTCGACGTATTCCTCCTCGATTTTGGCATATTTTCGCTTCCGTTTGGCAGCGGGGAGAGGGCTCATAGTCATGCCGACAGCACGCCCCACGATTTTCGGGGGCATGTCCACCAAGGCCATGGTCTCGAGGTCCTGCTTGATCTTGTACATCATCGCCAAGCCTAGATCCTTATGAGCGTTCTCACGGCCACGGAATTGGAGAACAATCTTAAGTTTGTTCCCCTTCTCGATGAACTCCTCGGCATGCCGAAGCTTAGTCTCGTAATCATGGGCACCGATCTTCACTCGGAACTTGATCTCCTTGATCTTGGTTGCGCTGTGCTTGCTCTCCTTCTCCTTCTTGGTGAGCTCATACTTGAACTTTCCGAAATCGGCGATCCGGCAGACAGGAGGATTGGCGGTCGGCGCCACCTCGATCAGGTCGAGGCCGTAGGACTTGGCGCGGCGTATGGCCTCGTCGGTGTTCAGGATGCCGAGTTGCTGGCCTGTGGAGCCGATGATGACGCGCACTTCGCGGGAGCGAATGCGGTCGTTAATACGGATGAATGCTGGATTAATGGGACTTTAATGCGCCCTCGTCTTGCGGAGGCACGGGGTTGTGACGGCACGTAGGTGCCGGCTGGTGACGGACTGCGGGAACAAGGAAACCAAAGGAATCAAGAGGATCAGGCAACGGAATGATCAACCCGCTCATACGGTGAGCGTGCGGTCGCGGATTTCGGATTCGATTCGTTGGATGAATGCATCTGCTGCGATGGCCCCTTCGTCGCCGTGTTGACGGCTGCGAATGGAGAGCTGGCAGGCGGCCTCCTCCTTGGGTCCGACAACGATCATGTAGGGAACCTTATCAAGCTGGGCAAGGCGAATCTTGGAACCGAGCTTTTCGGGTGAGAGATCGGCGGTTGCGCGGATGCCTTTAGACTTCATTTCGGAGACCATTTTTTGTGCGTACTCGGCAACCTTTTCAGAGACTGGCAGGATGCGAGCCTGCTCGGGAGCAAGCCAGACGGGGAAGTCTCCGGCGAAGTGCTCGATCAGGACGCCCGTGAACCGTTCCAATGACCCGAAGGGAGCCCGGTGGATCATCACGGGGACATGAGGCTTGCCGTCGGGACCGGTGTAGGAGAGGTCGAAGCGGACAGGAAGGACGTAATCCACCTGAACCGTTCCGAGTTGCCACTCGCGTCCGAGGACATCCTTGACCACGAAGTCGATCTTAGGCCCATAGAAAGCAGCTTCGCCGGGCTCCTCCGAGAAGGGGACACCGAGGGTGGCGGCCGCATCGCGACAGGCCTGTTCCGCAAGATCCCACTGGGCTGGATTGCCAGTGAATTTACTGCTGTCAGGATCGCGGAGTCCCACGCGCACACGGTAGTCGGACATGCCGAGCGTGGTGAGCACTTTCTTCACGAGTTCGAGACATCCCTGCACCTCCGCGGCTACCTGCTCCTCGGTGCAGAAGAGATGCGCGTCATCCTGAGTGAAGCCGCGAACACGGGTCATGCCGTTCAACTCTCCGGACTGCTCCCATCGGTAGACGGTTCCGAACTCCGCCAGACGCACCGGCAGATCGCGATAGCTGTGAGGCTGGGAGGCGAAGATTTTGATGTGATGAGGGCAGTTCATCGGCTTCAGCATGAAGCCATCCAGCAGACGTGTAGGATCCATCACGCGTTCGGATGAGACGATTTCCTTGCCTGCCCGCTCGTTCAGCGAGTTGGCAAATGATTCAGAAACCGCTTCCAGCCGCGCGGTCATCTCCGCGCATCCGCATCCCTCCGAGGCGATCCGTTCGAGTTGATCCGGTTCGGGAATCGCCGGGAACTGGGACTCCTTGTAGTAAGGAAAATGGCCCGAGGTCTTGTAGAGACCGATCTTGCCAATGTGCGGCGTGAAGACCTGCGAGTAGCCTTGCTTGGCGAGCTCACCGCTGATGAAATTCTGAAGTTCCTGGCGGATGATTGCTCCTTTCGGGGTCCAGAGAATCAGACCCTGGCCGACTGCATCGTCGATGTGAAAGAGGCCCTGCTCTTTGCCAATCTTGCGGTGATCACGCTTCTTTGCTTCTTCCAGCATGGCAAACCAGCTCTCCATCTCCTCCGTGGATGAGAAGGCCGTTCCGTAGATGCGCTGAAGCTGGGGGTTCTTCTCATCGCCTTGATAGAAGGCGCTGGCCACATGGGTGAGGCGGAAGGCCGCCACCTTGGAGGTATCTGCGACATGGGGCCCCGCGCAGAGGTCGGTGAAAGCGCCGTTGCGGTAGAGAGTGATCTCTTCCCCCTCGGGAATGCGGGTGATGATATCGAGCTTGAATTTACTTGCCTCCGGACGAGGTGTCAGGCCGGCCAGTTCTCCTCGCTCACCCATGGCAAGGGCCTCATCTCGGCTGATGACCTCTCGCTGAAAAGGCTGTGCCTCGGCGATGATGGCGGCCATTTCTTTCTCGATCGCATCGAAATTCTCGGGACTGATCCGATGGGGAAGGTCGACGTCGTAGTAGAAACCATTCTCGACCGGAGGTCCTGCTGCAAACTGAGCCTCGGGCCAGATGCGCAGGATCGCATTTGCCAGAATATGGGCGCAGGAGTGGCGGATCGTTTCGAGTTCGGTCATGGCAGAGAGGCTATTAGGCTGAAGGCTGTTAGACTATTAGGTCAGAGGCTGGAGTGGTATGAGAGACTCCGGGAGGAGGCTGGGGATGCCTTTCTCGACCGGATATGCGGCAGTGCCATCTTCACGGACAAGGAAGCCATCCGCATCATGGGAGGCGAGTGAGCGGAATTCCTCGGGTGTTGCCAGATGCAGTTGCTGTCCGGTAATCGGGCAACGAAGCAGTGCGGCGAGCTCAGTCAGCACGTCTGCCATGGATCAGTATTTCGCGACGGAGGGATCGATCCTATCGGCCCAGGCCAGAATGCCTCCCTGCACATTGAAGAGCTTTGTGAAGCCCGCTCCCTGAAGTTCTCGCAGGGCATTCGCCGAGCGGATACCCGACTTGCACTGGAGATAGATCGTGTCGGCGCTATCGAGCTCGCTCATGCGCGAGTGGAGGTCTCCTAGCGGGATCAGCTTGGCTCCGGGGATCCGGGCGATGTCCCACTCGAACTGCTCGCGTACGTCGATCAAGGCCACTTTCTCTCCACTCTGGAGCTTTGCCTGAAGCTCTTCGACCGTGATCTCAGGAACGGGAACCTCGGCTTCTTCCGCGGCCGCGGCCTGCGGGATGCCGCAGAAAGTATCGTAGTCGATGAGCTCTGTGATGGTCGGATGATCACCGCAGACCGGGCACTTGGGATCCTTACGGATCTTGAATTCACGGAACTTCATCTTCAGCGCATCGAAGTGGACAAGGCGTCCGATCAGAGGATCGCCGATGCCGACGATCAGCTTGATCGCTTCGATCGCCTGCATCACGCCGATGATACCGGGCAGTACGCCCAGAACACCGCCCTCGGCACAGCTCGGGACCATGCCCGGCGGAGGGGGTTCGGGATAGAGGCAGCGGTAGCAGGGGCCTCCGAGATGGGGGGCGAAGAGAGTACACTGACCATCGAACCGGAAAATGGATCCGTAGATGTTCGGCTTCTTCTGGAAGACGCAGATGTCGTTGGAGAGGTAACGCGTTGGGAAATTATCCGTTCCATCGATCACGATGTCGTAGGGCGCGACGATCTGCGCGGCATTCTCGGAGGTGAAGAAGCAGTCGTGCAGGTCAACCTGCACGTTGGGGTTGATCTCCTTGATGGTGTCCCTGGCACTGTTGATCTTCTTGCGACCCACATCGCGCGTGCCATGCAGGATCTGACGCTGGAGGTTGGAGAAATCGACCGTATCAAAATCGACTAGGCCAATCCGTCCGATGCCGGCTGCCGCAAGATAAAGGGCGATCGGGGAACCAAGTCCACCGGTTCCGATGCAGAGGACGCTGGCCGCCTTGATCCGCTTCTGCCCCTCGAGGGTAACCTCGGGCATGATGAGGTGGCGCGAATAGCGCGCGATCTCGTCGTTGCTAAGTTCGACAGCCGCCGTGCGGGCAGGGTCCAGAATGCTATTGCTCATAAAAAGGGTGTTATTGGTAACCTTTCGCTTCCCATGGTTCAAGGGAAAGAGGCTTCCCCGTGACTTTAGGACACACTCTCTGATATCATTGAGGATCAGGAATGAGACCAGTTCTTTTATCGCTTCCTTGGCTTGCCTCGTTGTTGCTTGCTCTCGGGATCATCGGAATGGAGATGATCGTCGGGGGAGGGAGGCCGATGTTCCCCTTGCTGGCCTGCTATATTCCGATCCTCCTGGCTGGATTTATTTCTCTGCCCGGAACATTGGGGAATCGTTCGCGCCTTCCAGAGCGGGCCTTTCTTCTCATGATGATTACAGCCCTTTATCTGATCCCTAGGACCATGGAGGGAGGTGATCCAGGGCTCAGGAGTTATGAGTTGTTGCGGATGGGCGGGCTGTTTCTGACATATATGATTCTCTCGGTCTCCCTCGTCGACAAGGGACCGCGCCTCCTTTTGATCTTTCTGATATGCGCATCAGCGGTTTTTCAAACTGCTGCGGAGATATACCAGATTTACTGCGATCCATCATGGCAACCGCTTTCCTTGTATCTTCCTGAGTTAAAAGCCTGCTACCCGCAAACGGTGGGCACATATGCCAACAAGAACCATCTTGCTTGGTTGTTGTGTGCAGCGGCCCTTTTCTCACTCTCCATGGCTTGCTGGGGGCGCTTGAAATGGACGACCCGAAGCGCCTTGTTCTACTTCTGGCTCTTTTTCTCCATGGGGGTCTTTCTAAGTCTGAGCAGGGGAGGTTCTGTCTCCCTCGTCATCGGATTGGTGCTCTTCGGTCTTTGTTCCCTCATGTTGCTTTTTTTATCGGGAAACCGATCCGCATTGATCTCCGGGGTTACTGCGGCAGGCGTCATAGGGATTCTTGGGGTCGCGTTGACTTGCTTTCTTCTGACGGATGCAAGTGTGACCTCTCGTCTTCAGCATGTTTGGATGGATACCTTCAGGGAGGATCTGTGGCGGGCGGCGGCGCATGATTTCGGGAGGGCTCCGTTTTTCGGGATGGGCGCGGGCAGTTTCCAGTGGTCCGCCCGACTGATGATGCCCTACGAATCCCTGCTTGCTCATAATGATTTTGCCCAATTGCTTTCCGAATATGGGCTGATTGGCCTCCTGCTCGTTGCCTCCACTCTGTCGGCTCATTGTTTTTATGGTTTGAAATACGTTATAGGCTTCTCGCGCCACTCATCGCACAGCGGTGAGGATGGCATTCGTTTCAGTGATTCTCGAGCAATTCTGCTGGGGTGTCTCGTCGTGGTCTTGGCCGAAATCATCCATTCTTTTTTTGATTTCAACATGCATCTCGGTGCCAATGTTCTCATTGCCGGGGCCTGTCTTGGGATGCTTTCGAACCCATGTCTCCAAAGCAGAGAAGAGAAGCAGACAAGAGCGTGGTTTGGCCCCGTTATGGGATTGATTCAGATTGCTCTCTGCCTGTCACTGACACTGCTTTGCTTGAGAGATTGGAAAATTGAGAGGGATGTTTTCCATGCGGACATGATGAGTTTGGGCATCGCGTCTCCAAAGGGTGCGGAAACTACGGGTCAACTCGTTGCAGCGGCCGTTCGAGCTTGTGACGCTTCGCCGTGGAGCGCTAGGAATGCCACGGTGCTTGAGGACCTTCTTGTCCGTTGTGGGCCGATTGCAGGAATGACTGTGCAGGAAGCCTTGGATCTTCGCTTGCGAGTGTTGGAGAAGGTGGAGGAAGGCGATCCTGGGGCCTGGTACCCATCGATGAGATTGGCTCAACTTCGGGCTGCTCTCGGTGATGAGAACCGAGCCAGAAAGTCCTTTCTTCTTGCTATGCAGAGACTTCCACTTTTTGCACTACCCTATGAGGAATTTGCTATTTCCCTTGCGAAGGAGGGGGCTGATGAGGAATCTGCTCATTATTTCCGCCTCTCCAAGCGATTTCAGGATGCTCATGATCGAGGGACTAAGCTTTCTCGATAAGGAAGGGGAGGGGGAAGGGAGAAATCAGCTACTGTATGTATTCCGGTGTGAAGAGAAGCTGGAGAGATTGACAACTCTTTTGAAATTTATGAGACGTTTTTGACAAAAAGCAATCCTTGTCATTTCGGCTGATTCAGTGTGTTTTTATCTGCCAATTTTTATTAATCTTTTCTCATCTCAGCTACGTGTTTTTAAGATCGTACAGTTTTGTATGGAAGGCATGGCTCTTGGCACTCGTCCTGAGTGTCCAAGCTGTGTTTCTGCATGCGCAGGAGAATCAAAGCGATGGTGGGTCTTCGCAAGGCGGTAGTGAAAGTGCCGGAAATGGCGGAAGTGCCGCCCCATCGCAACAGTCATCGTCAGCAAACAGTGCTCTTCAGGTTTCCCCGCCTTCGGCCACACTTCCGACGCCACCTCTTCCCTTGCCCCCTCCGCTCCAAGAGGCGACCCCCTCCCCCTCTCCATCTGAGAATCAGTCACAGCCAACGCCGCCTACTGTTGCTCCGCCTGAATTTAATCCCCCAACGGCTGAAACCCTGAATCTCCCCAGCGCACAACCCGCTGGAAATCCAGAGTTCGCCCCCGCTTCGGTGGGAATGCCAAGCATCAAATTAGATGATTCGAATCCAGGTGATGGCGTTACAGGCTCAGGACCAGGCCTTCTAGGCGGCATGTTTGACTGGGCCAATAAGCTCCGTTTCAACGCCGCTGTGCGCAGCGGCTATGACAACAATGTCAACAGCGCGAATACCAATGCTTTTGGAAGTTGGTTCGGCAATTTGAACGGCGGGGTCAATTACCGCTTCGGCGCTCCGCGACTTAATGTGAATGCAACCCTCACCGGAGGGATCACTTTGTATCAGAACCCGCCCCCAAACCAAAGGACTCAGGGAACTATCGGCTTGGGGGTCTCGACCGAGTACCGCTACACCCCCCGTCTGATCCTGACTTTCAATACTTCTAGCTCCTATCAACAGCAGCCTAATCCGTCACTTATCGGCAGTTCGCAGAACCAGAACGGATCCTACATCTTCACTGCCAATAGTTTCTCAGGTGCCTATCAATGGTCGGATCTCTTCACCACCATCACGCGCCTCAGCTTCACCTCCATGTTCTATTTGGATAACATTCTCAATACTGGCGGTCAGGGATTCAATCAGCCCGCCTTCTCTCAGTCCTTCCGCTGGCTTGTCAAGCCCACGACCACTGCCGTCCTCGACTACAACACTGACTACTACGGATACGCACAGCAGGGCAATAGCAGCTGGGGGCAGAGTTTGTCCGCAGGATGCGACCACACCTTCAATCCTCAATGGTTCTGGAACTTCCGCGCCGGCGCCGAATTTCGAACTTATCAGAATAACGCAAACGGCTCAGGCACCTCCGGTACCTATATTGGCCCCTATGTCACCAGCAACCTGTCTTGGGCTCTAGGAAAGACCTCCTCGATTAACTGGACTGCCCGTGTGGGAACTCAGCCTTCCGGTCAGAGCAATGTCAGTTTCAGCCCTGCTGCCAGGAGCGGTCTGAATTACTCACAGGGCATTACGGCCAAGCTGAAAGCCAATGCCGGCATCTTCTATCTGATTCAGAATTACAAGAATGCAGCTTATGGGCCCGTCCAAGATGGAAAGGCAGGTCTTATCGACTACAACCAGCAGAGCATCCAAGGCAATGCTTCCCTCTCGTATGAGCTGAACCGAATCTTTCAAATCTCCACTGGGTATCAGTACATGACCTCCACCACCTCGGGAGGTTCTGCCACTTCGGGCCAAGAGTACAATCGCGGCATCAGTTACCTCCAACTCAATGGAGCCTTTTGAGCGACATCCCTTGGACAATTGTGAGGGGTTGGTTTATTTTTCCTGAAATCGCTTCCGATTTCTTGAACATACGGATTCCAGTCATTCAACAGATCTAATTTTTTCATGCAGTATCAACATAACGAGGGGGGCGGCGATACCGGGGAAATCAATCTCCACATGCTGGATTACTGGAGGGTTATCCGCGTCCGCCTGCCGCTCATCATCCTTGTCTTCCTGCTGGTCGTGACCACAGCTGGTGTGTCCACCTATCTGACCCCCAGGCAGTACCAGTCATCTGTCACGATGCAGGTGAAGGAGGATAACAACAACATGCACATTTTCGGTTCGGATGGAGGACGGGGTGTCGATCCACGCTTCGCAACCACTCAGTTCCAGATTCTCCAGCGCAAGGAGATCCTCTATCCAGTCGTCGACACCATGAAGCTTCTCCAGAAATGGGATCTTCGATCAAGGGATGTGGCCTTCATGAGGCTGCGCGGAATGATGAGTGTTTCCGAGGTCAGAGGGACCGACCTGATCCAGATCTCAATCCTGGATACCGATCGCCAAGAAGCGGCCGACCTAGCGAATACGATCGCACTGGAATACCAGAAAAAGCGTATCGACGAGCAGCAGGGATGGGTGGCCCGTTCCTTGGTCCAGCTTGAGGACGAGGTCAATAAACAGCGCATCAAGACCGAAGCACTCAGGGATGCGATGACGAAGATGAGAATCGAGGCTAAGATTAATGATTTGAATCCCGAGAGCGTGGAAGACCTCAGCCTTGCTGAGAAGAACATCCTAGTCAGCGTTGAGGGTCAAGTGAACGATGCCCGGATCCGGGTGGCGACCCTGCGTTCCAAGCAGGAACAGATTAAGGGAATGACGGATGACCAGATTATCCGGAGTCTGAAAACCTTCGAGATGGATGATGCGACGATCTCTCAGATCCTGCCCCAGTACGAGGCCTGCGTTTCTCAGGAGGCTCAACTACTCAGCTCTGGGCTTGGTGCGAATCACCCTTCCGTCCAGTCATTGCAGGCCAGGAAAAAAGTCTACGGCGAACAACTAGGAAATCAGATCGGCATCCTGCGTAAGTCCCTGGTTGCGAATCTGGAGATTAACCAGAAGGCCCTCGAAGCCATGGAGCTCAAGCTGAGCGAGGCCCGAACAGGCGAGCAGGATTCCAAATCAAAAGCGCTTCATTACCAAGAGGCAAAAAACGAATATCTCAAGGCCAAGCGTATCCTAGAGTCTGCCGAGACACGTTACTCCACCGAGGCAATGCAGCGCACGATGCCCCAGAGTCCCGCCACCATCTGGGAAAAAGCCGAGGTATCCGATTTCCCAGCCAAACCCAAGGTGGGGAAGAATATGGCTATCGCCGTTGCTGTGGGATTGGCTCTCGGCATCGGGTTGGCCTTCCTGATCGAGTACCTTGATACCAGCGTCAAGACCATGCAGGACATTGAGGCTGCGCTTGGAGTTCCAGTTCTGGCAGTTATTCCACGGGATATCGCAATCCTCAAGGATGCCCCCGCCGACTGCTCGGATGCGGAGGGGTATCGCATCATGCGAACCAATATCGAATTCAACCGGAAGTCTCCGGATGCAAAAACTTTAACGGTCGTGAGTGGTGGAGTGGGTGAGGGTAAATCCACGACCCTCAACAACCTTGCTTTTACCTTTGCGAAGGGCGGTTACCGCACGCTTATTGTCGATGCGGATTTAAGAAGACCCTCTCAACACAGGTTTTTTGGCTTTGCCAACGATCGAGGGCTCACGGACTTCCTCACCACAGATATTCCATTTGAACCTCTCATTATGAGTACCCCCATTGATAATCTCTGGTTTATGCCAAGCGGCAGGTTGCCTATCGATGCCGTGGGAATTCTTAATTCGCAACGGATGATCGATCTGATCCAGCAGCTCAGAGCATCTTACGACATGGTGTTTTTTGATTCTCCCCCCGTCCTAGGAGTCAGCGATGCCTCTGTCATCGCCAGTTCGGTGGATCTCACGCTGGTCGTGGTGCAGCATCGTCGATTCCCCAAAGCAATGCTGTTACGTGTGAAGCAAACTTTGCAGAATGTCGGGGCCAAGATTGTGGGATGTGTCCTCAACAACACGGATATCCGACACGACGAATATTACGAATACTACACGAGTTACTATCAGTACTACAGTCCACAACAGTCCAAGAATACTGCTGAGAAAACACCTGAAAAGGATGCATCTTCCAAGAAGGAAGCAGATGGTAAATATTAAATCCATGATGAAGCCCCTGATCCGGCATGCCCTCCTTTTGATTTTCCTTCTCTCTGGGGGAATTCCACTACAGGCCAAAGAAGTGGCACTCCATTCCGGTGATATATTGAGCGTACGTCTAGCCGGCGTTCCCTCCGAAGAAATCAGTCAGGTTTCCGGGGCCTATACCATTGATGGAGCTGGTGACATCAATATTCCCTATATCGGCAAAATCCGTGCCGCAGGACTCAAGCAGGCCGAAGTCCAGAACAGCATTGAAACAAGTTTCAAAACCAAGGGTATCTATTCATCCCCTATCGTGACGGTCTCTGTGCAATTCGACAGGTTTGTCGATGTCGAGGGGGATGTCAGAGGACCCCAGCGAGTGAAGTACACATCTGATCTGACGATTCTCGGCGCTATCACTGCCTGTGGCGGATTCACTGATTATGCCGATCAGACCAAGGTAACGATTACTAGAAATGGCAGCAGAACCTTTGTGAATGTCAAAAAAGTCCGCCAAAATATCGATGCGGACCCTGCCGTGGAGCCTGGTGACAAGATCTCCGTTCCGAGAAGTTTCTGGTAGGATCAGATCCCGATTCAGAAAAGCTTCAGGAAAAACATCAGGCCTTCTCGGCCTCAAGAGCCGCCACCTGCTGCACATCCTTGTCACCCCTGCCTGAGAGATTCACCACGATGAGCTGATCGGGGGTCATCGTCGGGGCGATCTTAATTACCTCAGCAATGGCATGGGCGGTCTCGAGCGCGGGTATGATCCCTTCGATCGAGGAAAGTTTGTGGAAGGCGGCAAGAGCATCGTCATCAGTGGCGTAGGAGTAATCAATCCGACCGACGTCCTTCAGGAAGCTATGCTCGGGTCCGATTGCGGCATAATCTAGTCCCGCGGAGACCGAGTGGGTCAGTTCGATTTGTCCATCGTCATCAGCCAGAAGCCAGGTCTTAGTTCCCTGAAGAACCCCCAACTTACCCCCCTGAAAGCGTGCCGCATGCTTACCCCGAATAATGCCGCCGCCTCCGGCCTCGACCCCGGTCATCCTGACATTTTCGTCATTAAGAAAGGCATAGAAGAGGCCGATGGCATTGCTTCCGCCACCAACACAGGCCACCAGAAGATCAGGCAGTCGCTCCTCGCGCTGGAGGATCTGCTTACGTGCCTCATCCCCGATGATCCGGTGAAAATCTCGCACGATCATCGGATAAGGATGAGCCCCCAGAGCTGAACCGAGAATGTAGTGGGTGTCGCGGACATTGGTAACCCAGTCACGCATCGCCTCGTTGATCGCCTCCTTGAGCGTAGCCTGACCGGCGGTGACACCTATCACCTCAGCTCCAAGAAAGCGCATGCGTGCGACATTCAGTGCCTGGCGCTCCATATCAACCGCTCCCATGTAAATGCGGCATTGGAAACCAAAGCGTGCTGCCGCCGTGGCTGTGGCGACGCCGTGCTGGCCAGCCCCTGTCTCGGCGATAATCCGCTTCTTGCCCATACGCCGAGCGAGCAGGATCTGGCCGAGGGCGTTATTGATCTTGTGAGCCCCGGTATGAAGCAGGTCTTCGCGCTTTAGGTAAATCTTGGCTCCTCCGAGTTCCTTAGTTAGGCGTTCGGCGAAATAAAGAGGAGTGGGACGACCTGCAAATTCCTGAAGTAGCGAGGCCAACTCATTCCGGAAGGCGGGATCTTTCTTGGCATCATCATACTGCTGCTCAAGCTCGAGCAGTGCGGTCATTAAGGTCTCCGGAACAAAACGCCCCCCGTAAGGACCGAAGTGGCCATATTGGTCGGGAAAGCTGGTAAGGTTGCTGGTGGTGGGCGACTTGGATGCCATCGCAGTTACTATGACTTGGAAGTCAATCCGCGGCAATCGCCCATCATCCAAAAGATGCTACTCTTCTCCTAAGAGCCTGACGCGAGATTCACGATGACTTTGCGAAAGGGCGAAGGCATCGGCAGCGCCACCAGTTCATCAACCGTGAAGCCTTTCAGTAGGGCTGGAATCTTCCCAAGCACCCGGTGAACCTTCATCTTGATTCTATAGCGTGTGATGGGGTACGTGATCTCGGAGAGTATGCGTCCGCTCGATTGAGCGTTTCCCAGCTCTGGCAGAATCCAGAGACCCCGCCAGCGAGGCCCTTGCGATTGCTCTAGATAGAGCCGATTCGCTTTCCAGAACCAGGCGCGGTGTTCGACAAGTTTGATCGTCACGGAGCGGGGGGATTTTTTTGGGAGTTTTTTTGGCTCACTCCCTACGCATGTTTTCCGAAGGGGGCAGGATGTACAGTCGGGATCACCCGACTTGCAGATCGTTGCTCCAAGATCCATCAGGGCAGATGCCATAGCACGGCATTCGGTTCTGGGGAAAAAACTAGCGGCGATTGCGGCAAGGTTGTTTTTCCCAAGAGCCGTATCGATGGGTTCGCTCATGTTTCCCCAGCGGGCTAGGACCCGGATGATATTCGTGTCGAGCACCACGGCGTGCTGATCATAGGCAAAGGCACGGATCGCCGCCGCCGTATAGGCTCCGATTCCCGGCAGTGATAGCAGGTCTGATTCCTCCACCGGGATATCACCTCCATGGCGCTCCATCACAGTTCGCGCCGCCGCATGAAGCCTTCGTGCCCTGGAATAGTATCCTAGTCCTTCCCAAGCCGCGAGGACCTCCTGCTCCTCCGCCTCTGCCAAGTCGCTGATGGTTGGGAAGCGGCTCATCCAGGCATGGAAACGCGGCATCACCGTGGAAACCGTGGTCTGCTGAAGCATGAACTCTGAGACAAGGACGGCGTAGGGATTGTGATCCTTTCGCCACGGGAGTTCATGCCTGCCGTGGAGTTCATGCCATTTCAGAAGTTCTTCACGCGCATTGCCTAACCGCTTTGTTAAGTGCGATGATCTTACTCTGGTTCCGGGTCTCTTCTGCTTGTCCACAGTAGGCTCGTAGGGCACGGTGAGAAAAACATCAAGCCGCTCCGCCTGCCTTTTTCCATTTTCATGCCCCCGCTTCACTCCCAGACCTATCCGCTGACACCCGAGCAGGCGGCAAAGTTGCAGACTCTTCTTCGCGAGCGAGGATTTACGTTCCTCGAGAAGCCGTACACCCTCTACGCGGCCACCAAGGAGAAGCTCAACATCGCAGTCTATGAAAAGGGGCCGAAGGCTCTCTTGCAGGGGCGCGGGCTGGAGGATTTCATTACCTTCGTCCTGGAGCCTGAGATTCTCGGCGAGGCTCGCTTGGGTTATGAGGAGGTGCATGAGCCTGAGCAATTCGCCCCCCACTTTGGCATCGATGAGAGCGGCAAAGGGGATCTCTTTGGGCCCTTGGTGATTGCGGGGGTCTATGTTGATGGTGATCTGGCGCGACATCTGCGCGATGAGGGCATCCGTGACAGCAAGGGGATCGGAACGGACAAGAAAATCCGGGAACTTGCCCGGGTAATTCGGAATTCAGGAGCACCCTCGGAAATCATTGTGATCAGCCCAGAAAAGTACAACCAGCTCTACGCCAAGATTGGAAACCTGAATCGCCTGCTCGCCTGGGGCCATGCCCGCATTATCGAGAATCTTTGCACCCGGGTTCCAGGGTGCCGCCGTGCGCTTTCCGATAAATTCGCCGATGCGCGGGTGCTTGAGAAAGCGCTACTAGAAAAAGGCAGCAAAATTCAGCTCGATCAACGTACGAAGGCGGAGAGCGACTACGCCGTTGCAGCTGCATCGATTCTGGCCCGCGAGGGCTTCATCGACTGGCTAGATAAGCATAGTAAGGATCTTGAGATCACTCTGGCCAAAGGTGTTTCCGCTAAGGTGAAGAGTGCCGCTGCGGAAGTAATCCGGATGTATGGTGCCGGAATGCTTTCCAAAGTTGCTAAGATGCACTTCAAGACAGCATCAGAAATTCTCGCAACCTTCCAAGAGCCATGAGCACAACGACTCTCCATGATGTTGCTGTCATTGGCGCAGGTATCAGCGGTCTTACCGCTGCAAAACGCCTCCGGGAGGCAGGTCTTGATGTGGTCGTGGTGGAGAAAAGCCGGGGCCTCGGCGGACGTGCGGCCACCCGCAGGATAACTCTTGCTGAAGGTGGCGAGATTCCCGTCGATCATGGAGCTCAGTTCTTCACCGCACGGGATCTTAGGTTTCAAAATCAGGTTGCGCGTTGGCAAGAACAGGGAATCTGTTTTCCTTGGTCGGAGGGCTTCATGACCTGGCAACACGGATCGCTTCATGAGCCCGAAGAGCAGTGGAAGGATACCCGTTATGCGTGTCGCGGTGGAATGAGTCAGCTTGGTAAGTTCCTAGCGGAGGGGCTCGATGTTGTCAGGGAGTTTCAGGTGGATTCCGTGATCTTGGAGGGGGGAATCTGGCATCTGCATACCGATTCCGCTCACCCCTCCTCGCCGATAAGTGCCAGAGCACTCTTGGTTTCCGCCCCACTTCCCCAAGCGATGAAATTGGTCAGCGACCGCCTCTCTCTTGAGCAGCAGGAGTTTGCAGCCAGGATCACCTGCGGCCCATGCATTGCCGTGATCGCCCGATATGCGGATGTTACCGAGTCTCCACTCTGGCGTGGGATTCAAGTTAGAGATCTGACCTCACCGATTTCCTGGATGGCCTGGGACTCTTCCAAGAGAACCCGTGGGACTCCTGGCGCCATTGCCGTCATCCATGCATCTCCCGAATTCAGCTCTCTCTGGCTTCAGGCCTCCAAGGAAGAGTTAAAAAATACTGGAGAAGAGTTACTGAAGGAGGCGGCTTTGATCGGCGGGGACTGGATGAATCATCCCGTTGATCTCGTGGTACATCGCTGGCGTTATGCCCATCCGAAGGGACCGAGTACGCCAAGCGGCTTCTTGAAGGCCCCTTGCCACGAGCCCCTCTATCTCATAGGGGATAGTCTCAATGGAGGTCGTATCGAGGGGGCGTGGCTTTCAGGTCTCTTTGCCGCAGAGGACTTGCTTCTCAAGAGATCCAGTTTGTAGCCGGCGGTTTCTACCGAGAGATAGAAAAGCGCTTTCGAAGTGACCACGCATCGCGAAGAGCCCTGAATCCATCTCTGGGCAACCAGACACGAGAGCCTCCGACATCAGCCCAAGTCACAGGAACTTCCTTTATCTGATAACCGAGATGTTCCGCGATATTGAGAATCTCCACATCGAAAGCAAAGCCGTTCAATTCGGATTTAGCAAAGATCTCCTTTGCTGCGTGATGACGGAAGAGTTTGCACCCACACTGCGTATCGGCAAAACGGGTCAAGCCTCCGACGCGCAGTGCCATATTGAAGGCTTTGCCGGACAACTGTCTCATTGGAGGTTGTGCGATTGTGATCTTACTGTCCGGAAGTCGCCTGCTGCCTAGAATGACATCGAACTCAGGGTGGGCTTCCATCATGCACACAAGATCCTCCATGCATTCCACGGGAACGCTCAAGTCGGCATCGGTAAAGAGAATGATCGATCCCCGTGCGGCCGTGATGCCGAGACGGACAGCCATACCTTTACCCTGGCCGGAGTGCTGGATGATCGGAAGCAAGTTCGGATCGTTCGCTGCGGCCGCATCGACGATTTCGGCGGTGCGGTCGTCTCCCTGGACTACCGGGATTACCTCCGTCAATCGCCCCGATTTGAGAGACCAGTCCCGGATCAGTTCCAGTGTCTTTGGGAGACGTTTCTCCTCGTTCCTTGCCGGAATGACAATGGAGAGGGCTGGGCGATCTTGATTCATTTCTCGGGGCGCGATTACTTGGTCTTAATGCAGACTCGTCGAAGTGATTCCAGCGTCAAGCCACTCCTTGCTCTTGTTGGCAGGGGAGTTCTTTTCGAGGGTGCCATAATTCTTCTGGCTGCGCTGCTAAGGCTCTGGGGGCTTGATCTGAAGCCGGCCCATTTTGACGAAGGGATCAACGGATGGTTTGTTGATCAGATGAAGGTGTCGGGATTCTACCGCTACGATCCGGATAATTATCACGGCCCCCTCTACTTCTACGCGCTGTTTGTTTTCCTATCGCTTTTGGGCAGGAATCTCTGGGCCCTCCGTCTACCCGCTGTACTCGCAAGCATTGCCTCGGTCTGGATGGCGCTTCGCTTCGACCGCTTCTTCGGATCGACTGCCGCACGCTTCGGAGCACTAGCGCTGGCGATCTCACCCGCAGCCGTTTTCTATGGGCGCTATGCGATCCATGAGTCGTGGTTCGTTGCTTCAATGATGATCACGGCCTTTGGGCTGCTCGGGCTTTGGAAAGATGCTCGCCGGAGCGATCTCGCGATCACGGCTTCAGGGGTAACGCTGTTACTGCTACTCAAGGAGACTGCGGTGATCCATTTGGTTTGTTTTGCGCTCGCGGTAGGATGTCTGGCGCTTTGGCAACTGATTGTTCCTTCGCGTCCGGCAATGCCCATTGCCAAGCAGGAATGGAATAGCTGTGATCAGCTCAAGTGCTGCGCAGCTTCGGTTCTTGTAGTGGTTTTTTTCTATTCGGGCACGTTCATGAACTGGCATGGGGCCCTCGATTTCTTCAAAGCCTATATCAAATGGTTCCAGACTGGAACCAGTGCCGGTGGCCATGTGAAGACAGACTACCAGATTGGTCCATTCGCTTTCCTGAATTGGTACTGGCTTGCCTTAATGGCTCGTTACGAGTGGCCAACCTTACTGGGGTTGCTCTATGCATTCCGTCTGGCCTGGCCAACTCCAGCCCTGCAGCGTTATCTGGCGATCTATGGTCTGGGGGTTCTGATCGCCTACTCGATCGTCCCTTACAAGACGCCATGGTGTATCGTTTCAATCCTCTGGCCCTTTCTCCTGCTCTTCGGATGTTTTATTGAGGAACTATGGAGGAAAGTCTGCGTTCGCTGGGTAGCAGCTTTGTTTGCGGCCGTGCTCCTCATGGCATCGCTCCTAGTCACCCTGAGGTTGAATTTCCATCACTGCACCGACCCCAAGGAGCCGTATGTCTATGTCCAGACCCAGCCAGGCATTGCGGTGGTGACCGAGCCTGTACTCGGGATGGCTGCACGCGACCCCCGCAATCATGGCATATCGGGAGATGTGTTAATCGAGAGCTACTATCCGCTTCCGTGGATTTTCGGGGAGTTCACGCACATCGGCTACTACGGAAAAGACCACACAGCAACGGAACTGACGGGTGATTTCATCATTGCGATGAGCTCTCAGAAGGGTGATGTCGAAAAAAAGCTCCGGGAGCCGTATTTGCGGCGGAGCTTTGAACTGCGTGACTCCATGGAGGAATGCACCGTTTGGTTTCGAGAGGCCCTGTTTGCACCATGGTTTGCAGAGAAGGCTCATGGAAGTGTCGAGAGAGTCGTGCCCGAGCAAGGCTCTACACAGGGCAAGAAGAGAGTTAAGTCATGAAGCTTCCCGCTGCGATTCTTTCGGGAGTGGCCGCCTCCGTCGTCACGGCTTTGCCGCTGGCACGGATTGGCTCTGGACTTCATCCGTGGAATTCGTGGGCAGCGCTCCTGCTGGGACTCGTCGTTGCTGGCACGGCCTTCGCGATCACCCCCTTCTCCCCGGCGCAACGACCCGTGACATTCTGGGAGTGGCTCATGGTTGCCATCTTTGCCTGTGCCTCTGCCCGCGCGTTTTTCTGGCTGATCTATCCGGACGGCGATGTGTGGAAAATTCTTTCCCCTAACAATCTCGGGGATCTCTCCCTTCATCTTTCCCTCATCCGGTGGCTTGCCGTGTCACCCCACTGGTGGCCAGGAAGCCCTATTCTCGTGGGTGACCCGCTTCGCTATCCGCTGGGAAGCGATCTCTTCAATGCGCTCCTTTTCCACAGCGGGCTACCTGTGGAGCAAGGACTTCTCTGGTGCGGGATCGGAGGCGCGGTGCTGACGGGCTACGCCCTCTGGCGTTGGGGGGGGGCTGTGGCGATTGCCGCGCTGCTCTTTAATGGGGGTTTTGCCGGAATAGTGCTTCTGCGGGGTGCCGATCCCGATGCTGTGAGTGAATGGAAGAACCTCTTCCTCACCCTCTTTGTCACCCAACGGGGATTTCTTTTTTCCCTCCCTGCAGGATTGCTCCTGCTAGCCGCATGGAGGGAGGAGACATTCGGAAAGCCCGGAAATATAATCCTACCGCTATCTGTCCAAGCTCTTCTTCTTGGGGCGATACCGCTCTTCAGCATCCATGCTGGACTGTTTCTGGGCGTTGCCATGACGGGACTTGCCCTTCTCTCTCCTGCCTTGCTCCCCCGGATCATTCGCCTAGCTTTTCTCGCCTGGCCCGTGATGGCCTTCGCTGGATGGCTGGTCACCAGCGGAGCCGGAGGTCCCTCGGCGGTTCACTCGCTTGGGTGGGCCCCGGGATGGATGGGAAACGGAACTATCGGATTCTGGTTTTGGAACTTTGGTATCAGCCTGCCTCTCTGTCTTTTTCTATGTCTTGTGCTTGTGAAGAGAGGAGGTAATGGGGAGGCAAGAGCCTTTGTCTGGCCCGCAGCTTTTATCTTCGTGCTCTGCATGCTCATCCGATTCGCCCCGTGGCCCTGGGACAACATGAAGCTGATGCTCTGGTCGTGGCTTGTCAGCATTCCCTATCTCTGGAGCGTATTGTTGCGATCAAGGCCTCTCTGGCTACGACTTTCCGTGCTGGTCCTTTTGTTCGGATCGGGTGCCGCAACTCTGCTCGCGGGTTTGGATGGGTCCCAGGGCTACGAACTCATCAAGCGAAGCACGTTGGATCAGACTGCATGGATCTTGCGGAAGGTTGTCCCCGATGCGGTTATCGCTTGCGCCCCTGAATACAATCACCCGGTGCTGATGCTCGGACATCCTGTTGTCTGCGGCTATGAAGGCCATCTCTGGAGCCATGGGTTGGATTACAGAAGTCGCATGGCCACACTTAACAGCATTATGATGGGAGAGCCTGGCTGGACTGAAAAAGCCCGCTCTCTTGGAGTTTCGTATTTCTACTGGAGTGATCTGGAGGCGAAACGCTGGCCTTACTCAAAGCTACCTTGGGCTACGGAGACGAATCCCTCGCTTCACACGGTGGAGTGAAAACCTCAGAGGATCTAAGCCATAAACCCGATTGCATTTTGAAAGCGGTGTTTGATAATTAAGACACATGAAAATTCTCCCACTCCTCCCTACTGCCATCATCACCGCTCTCTTCGCCAGTGGATGCACAACCGAAGTCGGTCCCAATGGACAGTCGCGATCCGTGATGACCCCGACTGGAGCCGCCGTGGTTCAGGGCTTATCTGCAGCGGCAATCGGCGCAGGAACCGGCGCCCTCATGCCTGGCGTGAATCCGGTGGCCGCCGGAGCGATCTCCGCCGGAGCGGGCAGCATTGGCTCGCAGGCTATTAATGCATTTATTCCTAAATCTAGCAATTCTGGCGGTGGAGCCCCTCAGCAGGCCAATCAGCAGATCTATGTTCGCTCGGGCGATAGCTTCATTCCCGCCAAGATAAGTTACATTCAGCAGCCCGATGGCAACTACGCTCCTTTTTACCCGAAGGGTAAGCAGCTCTTCCGGATGCTGCCAAACGGCTCTTTCTCTCCTGTCAACTGACCTGATTTCTCTCTTCGGGGAACCTTTAGGCTTCGGATTACGAAAAGTTGAGAATCTTCTTTCCTCGGTCTTAGGCTGGGTTTCCCATAGTCTCATGGATCGACTTATTTCTTCCGATAAACTTGCGGCCCTTGGTGCGGAGTATGCGGCTCAGGGTAAGAAACTTGTGCTCACCAACGGATGTTTCGATCTCTTGCACACAGGCCATGTCCGTTACCTCGAGCAGGCTCGCGGTTGTGGTGACGCGTTGATAGTAGCTGTGAACAGCGATGCCTCCGTGCGTGAACTCAAAGGACCCGACCGTCCACTCAATGGGGAACTAGATCGTGCCGAGGTGCTGGCGGCTCTTCGCTGCGTCGATCATGTAACGATTTTCTCCGGCAAGCGGGTGACCGACGTGATCCGTCTCTTACGACCCGCGATCTACGCCAAGGGAGGTGATTATACGCTTGAGACGCTTGATTCCGGCGAGCGCGCCGCCCTGGAAGAGACAGGTGCAAAGATCAGCCTGCTACAACTGGTGCCCGGACGTTCCACGACGGGCATTCTTGAAAGGATGAGGCAGTCTTCCTGAGAAGACTTCCTCTCAAGTTAATACTGCGGAGGCCCAATGAGACGTACCGCCGGATCAATGGAGCGCTGGTCTGGAAAGATAAGTGGTGCGTTAGTCGAGATGAGAGTGGAGCTCTTCAGCACGAACTCGGAATAGAATCTATCGCTGGCGGGTTCGTAGACCTTCTCACCTGAGAAATATCCATTGAGTTTGTACTCGTAGTTATTATCCGATCCGATCGTGTTTTGTTCGCGGTCGGGAGCCAATTTCTTCTGCTCGTTGAACATGACGAGCTGCGACTGCTTCCAGGGTTCACCAGGCTTTCTGACCCATCCCCACATTTTGTAGTCGACCTTGTAAAAGCGTCTTCCGATGAAGTAATTCCCAGGGGCTTCCTTGGCGATCGCCGCGGTGATGATTGCCCGATCCTGAGATGATTGATAGACAATCGGAGTCTCGCAACCGGCGATCGCCAGCAAGAGGACGCCGAGCGTAAAGAGTTTTAAGCTCGGAATCAGACCTGCCACACGCGCTGCGGTGTCGGTGAGAACTAGCTTCACAGTCACCTCAGACGGAGACGCGCATCGGCATGATAACGTAGAGGAAACGTTGAGCCGAGTTGATTTTGATGACGCCTGGGCTCATCTCGTCGATTAATTCGAGAGCGATCGTGTCGTCGGAGAGATTGCGGAGCGGGTCGATGACAAACTCTGGGTTGAAGGCAATCGAGAGATCGCGCCCCTTGTAGGCGACAGCAAGAGACTCTTTGGCCTCTCCGACTTCGGGGGTGTTGGAGGTGATATCGAGGTTGTTCTTGGTGAAGTTGAGACGGACGGAACCACTCTTGTCGCTACTGAGGAGGGCTACACGACGTACCGACTGGAGAAGGGTTTCACGCTCAAGGGAGACGCGCTCCTTAGCCTCACCGGGAATGACCTGACGGTAATTCGGATAGGTTCCATCGACGAGTTTAGTGGCCAAGACGGTGGTGCCGAGATCGAAGGCAACGAGGTTGTCCCCGATGTGCAACCGAACATCCTTGTCGTCAACGAGCAGGCGTTGAAGCTCACCGATCGCCTTGGTTGGCACGATGAAGTCGCGCTCATGGCCAGCGGGGTACTTGATTTCGCCAAGTTCCGCATCGCAGAGGGCAAGGCGACGGCCATCGGTAGCAACCAGCGTCAGACGTCCGTCGCGGAAGGAGAAGAGGATGCCGTTGAGGACATAGCGGGTTTCGTCGAGCGAGATGGCATAAGAAGTCTTTTTGAGGCCTTCCTTGAGGTCACCCTGTTTCATCGAAAAGCCTCGGGATTCCTCCAGCGACGGAAAGGCGGGATATTCCTCCTTGGAAAGACCGAACACCTTGAAGAAGCTGGCGCCGCTGCGGATCGAAGTGATGTTCTTGGAATCGGTTTCCAGTTCGATCTCTTCGGCGGGAAGTTCACGAATGATGGAGAGGAGGCGCTTGGCAGGCAGTGTGGTGGCTCCAGCCTTCTCGATGGAGGCAGGAGTTTCCGTACGGACGCTCACGTCGAGATCCGTGGCCGTGAGGCGAAGGCCGGTCTCGGTCGTTTCGAGTAGCACATTGGAGAGAACAGGGAGCGTAACCTTGTTGGAGACGATGTTCTGGATGCGCTGGAGGCCGTCGAGAAGGGCTTGCTTGGTGACCGTTAGTTTCATGGATAAAGTGATGGGTGAGGGGCCACTAAAGGCAGACCAAATGCATAGTTTCCGAAGGGGTCACCTGTCAAAGCGATTCTCTGAAGAAAAGCCCAAGTAAAACCCAAAAACCACTACCGCTGGAGCTGTTGATCCAGAAGACGCACAAGATGTCGGGTCTTGGAGTCTTTCTCCATTTGGGCCTTCACAAGCTTGCAGGCATGAATAACGGTGCCGTGATCCTTCCCACCGAAGGCGCCGCCGATCTCCACCAACGTAGAGGGGGTCATCTCCCTAGCCAGATACATGGCGACTTGACGCGGGTAGGCAATGCTGGCGGTTCGCTTCTTGCTGGTCATGTCGGCCAAACGAATATCGAAGTGCTCCGCAACCTTCTTCTGAATTTGATCAATGGTGACCGCCTTGCGAGCCTGCTCCTGAAGGACATCGCGCAGGAGGTGTTCCAAGGCATCGGTGGTGAGCGATTGACCACTCAGTGACTTGTAAGCGGCGACGCGCATGAGCGCACCCTCGAGTCGGCGGATGTCGCTGCGGATCTTGTCGGCTAGGAATTCGAGGACCCATTGCTCGATCTCGATATGCATCCGCGAAGCCTTTCCCTGAAGAATTGCAATACGGGTCTCCATGTCAGGTGGTTGGATCTCCGCCGTCATGCCCCACTCGAAACGGGAAACAAGACGCTGTTCTAAGTTTGATATCTCGCTGGCCGGCCTGTCACTGGAGAGAATAATTTGCTTATGCCCGTCATGAAGGGCTCCGAAAGTGTGGAAAAACTCCTCCTGGGAGCGCTCTTTTCCAGCAAAGAACTGAATGTCGTCGATCATCAGGATGTCGGCCTGACGGTAGCGCTTGCGGAACGCTACGAGCGCATTGTTCTGGATCGCATCGATAAACTCGTTGGTGAACTGCTCGCTTCGAAGGTATACGACACGAGCATTCTTCTTAACCGAGAGAATGTGGTGACCGATCGACTGGAGCAGGTGGGTTTTTCCTAGGCCGCTTCCACCGTAGATAAAGAGAGGATTATAGGTTCTGGCCGGTGAGTTGGCGACAGCCTGCGAAGCGGCGTGAGCAAACTGGTTATTTGCTCCCACTATGAAGCTCTCGAAGGTGTAGGAGGGATTCATTCCTACTGCTGCAGAGGTTGTAGAAGGAGAGCGCTGAGAAATCGCTGAGGAGGCTCTGTTAGGACCCTGCGGCAGTTCCTTTTCCAGGTTTTCTAGGTTTTCTAGGTTTTCCAAGTTTACTGGGCTGGATTCCTGGGTGCATTCCAGTAGGAGTTCCCGCGGTCCACCATGCACTTCTTCTAGGGCGGAGGAAAGAAGACTGGAATAGTTGCTCTCAATGAAAAACTGATGGATCGGATTAGGAACTCCGAGCGTCACGGAATCTGCCGATACAGCGATCACCGAGACATTACTGAACCAGCGGTCGAAGCTGTCTGCGCTTACCCGACTGCGAATCACGTCGGCGAGGCTCTTCCAGAGCTTGGTGAGGGGAGAAATCGTCGGAGGAAGAGATTGCTCCGAATTGTTAGTTGAAAGGGCGTTCAAAGTAAGGGGAAAAGATTTTGGGGGAGGAACAGACTAGCAAGCCCCCCTTGACCCCCCTCAAGCAGAAATCCTGCAACGGGCCTTTTTTATTTTTTCTAGTTACCTGAAAAACCTTGACCTGGGCCGGAGGTCAACTGGTTGGTTCCATTTTTTCGTGGTTGGCGAAAGGGGATGGCTAACGCGAGGGTCACGGTACAGCCGATCAGGACGTACCATGGCCAGGCGATCTCTGGCCACCATGCTGGCATCCAGTATCCAAAATCGACGATGCCTGGGAGATGAACCTTTCCCATAAAAAACACGGCGAGGATACCCCCGGCCATGGCTAGGATATTCATTCGGTCATTTCCCCGTTTCTTAGAGAGCATTCCGAGCAGGAAAATCCCTAGGAGGGCTCCGTAGGTATAACCGAGAATACCAATCGCGATCGGTATGATGGTAAGACGCGGATCATGGAGCACTGAGTAGGCCGCCATGGTTCCGATCAGGACCATCAGCAATCCAAAGAAAAGGGTGGCGATTCGGGCGGCGCGTACCGATGTCCGATCGTCGGCTCCGGGATTGAAGTATGGGAGATAGAAATCTGCGGTGAAACTTGTGGCAAGTGCGTTGAGCGCAGCCGAGGTAGACCCCATCATGGTGGCAAAGACCCCCGCAATGATGAGTCCCCTGAGTCCGGTCGGGAGATTTCCAACGATGAAGTCCGCAAAAATCTCATTGTCAGGGATATGCGGAGCTCCTCCTCCGGGTCCGGCATAGTAGAGAGCTAGCAGGATGCCTACTCCCAGAAAGGCAAGAGCAATAGGAATGTCCGCCAGACCACTTACGATCAGTGAAAGGCGGGAGCGTTGGGGATCAGGCGCGGTGAGAAGGCGCTGGACCATATCCTGGTCAGTGCCGTGTGTGGCCATCGTCAAAAAAGTGGAGCCGATCACCGCCGCAAAAATCGTGTAGGGCTCTTCAAGCATTCCTGCCAGCGCCTTACCGAAGGGGAGTGAACTATCCCAGCCTACCTGGATCCAGCGAAGATGATCCCAGCCGCCGAGCAGATCTCCTGTCACGCCTACTCCTCCTAGTTGGTGGAGTAGGAAGCAAAGGACGAATACAACCGAACCGATCATCAGGGTGGCCTGGATCAGGTCAGTCCAGATCACGGCCTTAATCCCCCCCACCATCGTGTAAGCCGTGGTGACCAGCGTGACGAAGAGGATTCCCCAGAAGTAGGTTCCGAGTGTCACCGGGATGTCCGGGAAGAGGTGGCGCTGAAGCACGACCAGAATCACACCGCCTAGATAAAGACGAACCCCGATTCCCAGCACGCGGGTGAAAAGGAAGATGGCGCTAGCCATATTCTTTGTCCAGGGGCCGAAGCGAACCATCAGGAACTCGTAGATGCTCTCGACTCCGTACTTGTAATAGGGACCGATGAAGGTGAAAGCGATCACCACGCGCGCGATAACCGTGCCGATTGCCAGTTGACCGTAGAAAAAGGCATGGGTCTTATATCCCTCCGCCGGGGTGCCAAGAAAGGTTGCGGCACTGGTTTCTGCGGCCACGATGGAGGCCAGTACGGCCCACCAAGGAATTGAGCGCCCCCCGAGCGCGAACTCCTTGAGACTGGTATTTCCTCGACCCGCTCGAAGACCGATACCGATGATCACTCCGAAGTAGATCAGGATAACGACCGCGTCGATAAGGAATGAAGCGGGCAAGCGAGCCATGCTGCAGGAAGCATTGGCCGATGCAAAAGCTGTAAGATGTGAGGGGATCACCAGGCCGAGGTCCCCAGGAATCAGGCGCCTTTCGGGCGAAGCTGCTTCACCAGGATCTTGGAATTCCGGCCGCTTCCCTCATACCGGAGACGTCGTTCCTCGGGCAGGATGACAGGATCGGTCTCGATATAGCCACCCTTCTGCTGAAGATAATTCATCGCACGGGTCGAGAGGGCGTAGATCCGCTCGACTCCCTTTTCTTTGGCTAGGTTTTCTACAAAGGCCATCAATTTTTTCCCGAAACCCTTGTTTTCATGAGACTTACTGACATAAAGACAGGCCATTTCTGCAAGAGAGTTCTCTTTGTCGACATGGAGGGCTACGCAGGCGATCGGCGTCCGGTCGATTTCCAGAATCCAGTAATCCTCGATCCTCGAGAGGATATCGGCCCGAGTCCTATGAGAGATCTCTTCGTCCTCAACCGACTGGCGGATGAGCGACATGACGGCCCGGACATCTTTTTTGAAGATGCGTCTGATCTGCTGGTACTCATTGGAGTAGATCATCGTGCCCGAGCCCTCGTGACTAAAGATCTCGGTCAGCAAGGCCTCATTGATCCTGCCGTCGAGCAAGTGTGTCCTCGGGACGCCGCCACGGCAGGCGCGCGCGGCACATTCGATTTTGGAAATGAGTCCCGAGGGGCCATTAGAAGCCTTAAGTTTCTTGATCAGCTCCTCCGACTCGTCGATGGAAAGCTGCCTTGGTAAAGGATTGGTTCCTCCCACCACTTCGTCCTCCCCAAGAAAGATGATCTTGGCGGCATGGAGTGCTTCTGCCACCTCCAGCGCAATGCCGTCGGAATTCACCCGGTAGGTCCGGCCCTCACCGTCAAAGCCCAGCGGAGGGATGACGGGAATAATCCCTTCCTTCAGGAGAAGTTCAAGAGCGTGGTTGTCGATTCTCTCCACCCGTCCCGTAAAGAGCTGGTCGGCACCCCCGAGAATGCCGGCCGGATGAGCGATGATCGCGTTGGCATAAGCAGCCCGCAGATCGACAGCCGAGAGTCCCTCCATGATCCCGTTGGTCAACCTGATGGCCGCGTCGATAGCAATCTCCAGAGTGGAGTCGTTGGTGATGCCGGTGCCATCGGTGTTGGTCACGGCGATGCCGCGTTTTCTTGCAAGCTCTTTGATCTGGTGGCTTGCCCCGTGGACAAGGACCACCCGAACGCTGAGTGAGCGTAGCACGGCAAGGTCGAGAAGAATGTTCGGGAAGTTGTCCGAAGCCACCACGGCCCCGTCGACCGCAATCACGAAAATTCTCTCCCGGAAGCGGGGAACATACTGGAGGATTTCTCTGAGATCGGAAACGTTCACTGAATTGAGAATGGTGAGGTTTCGCCTCCCGATGGTGCAATCAATTTATGTTGCCGCCCGCGGTTTCTGACTGATTCGGTGTTTCCAGTTCCCTCTCAAGCGCGACCGCCACGCTCTCGGGTTCGGCAAGCGGGGCCAGGGCGCCGAGCGCAGTCACCTCAACGATGGAAAACCGCGTAACGAGTGGCCGCAAGTCATTAATTGCCGCGGAGGAGTCCTTGTCCGACCTATTGGCCAGGAGTACGGATACAGGCGAGGCTAGGTTGCGAAGTCCCGTGCGCATACTGCGCCAATAGGCTTTTGAGGATTGGGCCAGGAAGGCATGTTCCGCGCCGTACTGTTGGGCGGTCGATGTGATGACGCTAACCGACTCCTCGAATCCAGGACCCTCCGCGACGAATCCCGAACGTAGCAACCAGGCCCTCAGGAAGGAATCGGTGGAGAGTTGGTAGCGGTAGACAAGACGCGCCATTCTCGGGAACCAGCCGAGACGGTGCCATCCCCGCGAAGGATTGGCCTTCCCCAGTGCGACATCCGGCATCCAGAGAACAAGTTTCACGGTTTTCTCCGGATGGCGCGCTGCAAAAAGCAGGGCGATGTTCGCGCTTAATCCCGAGGCGATAATAACGGACGCCTGACCCGGGACGGTGGCATCCAGAAATTCTGCAATCGAGCGGACCTGTTCCTCCGCAGTCGGCGAGGGTGAGGGGCGCTGCGATTCTCCGAATCCGATCATATCGGGCACGAGCACCCTCCACGTGTCGGCAAAGCGGGGGTAGATCTTCGACCACTCGAAGGAAGAGGCACCGGGGAAGACGCCGTGGAGAAAGAGGAGAGGCTGTCCGGGAAACTGGCTGTCGGCGGTATGGTAGACGATCTCCCCGGCCGATGTGTCGGCCACGCGGGTTGCGAAGACCGCCGGCGAGATGGCGTCGGGTATGATACTGCGCAGGGTATTGCGCCAGCCGTATCGCACGGCCAGTGCCACCGCTCCGAGGAGGCCTGCTCCCAATCCCACGCCAAGAGCCTTGCGACGACTTGGCTGGTTTTGGGATTCCTCGTTCATGCCGGGACTTCTTATTTCCCGGGTTCGGGGACGAAGCGGACAATACCGCTTCCCTTGGTGACCTGCCCGATGATTTTTCCCCCGAGTTTCTTGGCAATGGAGGAGCCCTCCTTGCCGGGAACCACAAGCACCATGCCAATACCCATATTGAAGACTTGATACATCTCGAGCGGATCGACGTTTCCACCACGCCCGATGATTCCGAAGATCGCCGGCACCTTCCAGGAATGGGGATCGATCACCGCGTCGCACCCCTTGGGAAGGATGCGAGGGAGGTTGTCGATCAGTCCGCCGCCTGTGATGTGTGCCGCGGCATGGAGCGGTTTGCCCTTCATCTGGTGAATCTTCTCAAAAGCCGGCAGGTAGCTGCGGTGAACCTTGAGAAGCTCCGCACCGACGGTCGTGCCAAGTCCGGCTGGACGGTCGCTGAGCTTGAGCCCGAGAAGATCCAGGAGAACCTTCCGGGCCAGCGAGTATCCGTTGGTGTGAAGGCCGTTGGAGGGGAGTCCGACGAGAGCATCACCCACCTTCACCCGACTCCCGTCGAGCAGGTCCTTCCGGTCAACAATACCGGTGATGGAGCCTGCCAAATCATATTCCCCCTCGCTGTAAAGCCCGGGCATCTGTGCTGTCTCACCACCGATCAGGGCGCAGCCCGCTTCCTTGCAGGCACGGGAGAGGCCGGTGATGATTTCTTTGAGCACACGGGGGTCGAGCTGGGCGGCTGCAATGTAATCGAGGAAGAAAATGGGACGGGCGCCCGTCACAGCGATGTCGTTGACGCAGTGGTTCACAAGATCGGCCCCGATCGTGTCGTGCTTGTCCGTGGCAAAGGCAATTTTGAGTTTCGTGCCGACACCATCCACGCTTGCGACCAGGACGGGATCCTTGATCCCGCGTTTCTTAAAATCGGGACGAAAGAGGCCGCCGAAGCCGCCGATACCTCCCAGTACCTCGGCCCCGTGGGTGGGACGAACGAGGTCCCCGATGCCGGACTTGAGCCGGTTGCCGAGCTCCACATCAACTCCCGCGCGCGCATAGGAACTTTTAGCGGGTTTCGAGGATTTCGTTTTTGCCGCAGATCCGGCGGGCTTCTTCTTGGATGTATCTTGGGCTTTGGGAGCTTTGGAGGCTTTTTTCTTGGTGGTCATGACAAGGGTGTTGGAGTGGTTCTACAAATCAGGATCGGGCGGTGATGAGTGTGGGCTGGGCGCTTTGGTCAGCAAGAAGTTGGGCGCTATCCTTGCGTCGTTCCATGATCAGCTTGTCGAAGGCCGCGTCGAAGGGCACGGGGTATTCTCCGGTGAAGCAGGCCATGCAGAAAGAGTTTTTCTCTAGGCCGGTTGCCCGGACCATGCCGTCGACGTCCAGGTAGCCGATACTGTCTGCGCCCAGATAATCGCAGATCTCCTGTTGGGTATGCTGGTTGGCGATGAGCTTCTCAGGATCGGGGAAGTCGATGCCGTAGTAGCAGGCGTGTCGATGAGGGGGGCAACTGATGCGGAGGTGAACCTCCTTGGCTCCAGCCTCACGGAGATTTACCACGCGGGCCTTAGCCGTAGTGCCACGGACGACCGAATCATCGACGACGACGACACGTTTTCCCTTCACCGCATCGCCGATGAGGTTGAGTTTCACGCGGACGTTGAAATCCCTGATGAGTTGGTTTGGTTGGATGAAGGTGCGGCCGATATAGTGATTGCGGACGAAGGCAGGGTCGTAGGGAATTCCGAGCTCCTCGGCGAAACCGAGCGCCGCATAAATTCCCGAATCCGGCACCGGAATGACGACATCGGCCTCGACGGGGTGGAGGCGCGCCAGCTCCCTCCCCATGTTCACACGGGCCTTGCTCACAGTCACTCCGCGCAGGCGGCTGTCCGGGCGGGCGAAGTAAACGTACTCGAAGATGCAGAAGGCTTCCCGGGCCGGAACGAAGGGAAACTCCGAGCGCAGACCCTGATCATTGATCACCACAACCTCTCCCGGTTCGAGATCGCGGATGAATGTGGCGCCGATCAGGTCGAAGGCACAGGTCTCGGAGGAGAGCACCCACGCATCACCGAGCTTTCCGAGCGAAAGGGGGCGAAGACCATTGGGATCGCGGACTCCAATAATCTCATTCTCCCCCATGACGACAATGGAAAAGGCCCCTTCGAGACGACGCAGTGACCCAATCGGTCCTCCCATCGTGTGATCCGGCTGGGCAAGGAGATGAAGGACGATCTCGCTATCGACCGTCGTCTGGAAAATGGAGCCGCGGTTTTCAAGCTCATCCCTGAGAGCCGCCGCATTGACGAGGTTTCCGTTATGGGCCACAGCGATCTGACCCCGCGCCGTATCGACGCCCAGGGGCTGAGAGTTCAGGAGAGTGCTTGATCCGGTGGTGGAATAACGGACATGGCCGATCGCCCGCGTGCCCTTGAGCGATTCAAGGTTCTCCGGATCGAAGACCTGGGAGACAAGGCCCATTCCTTTATGGAGACAGAATACTTTTCCGTCGCCGTTGCTCGAGGCGATGCCGGCGCTTTCCTGGCCACGATGTTGAAGGGCAAAGAGTCCGTAGTAGGTTAGCAGTGGGGCATCCTTGTGACCGAAGACGGCGAAGACGCCGCATTCATGTTTGGGACGATGGGACTCGGACAAAGAAGGCGTGGTTTGGAAGTTCAACAGGATGGTTCAGTCAGGTGGAGGACTGGAGGCAACAAACTTTTCATCTTTTGCCTTTATCATCAAACATGATTTGGAAAATGAAGCGGAGGAAACTCTGTGTTTGAGATAAATCCGTTGACCTGAGGGGATTTTTGCCGTTCGCTCTCGCCCCTTCCGATGGCTTTCCGTACGTCCGCGACTTCCTACCTTCCCAGCCTCCCCATTGTTTTTTCAGCTGATGCGGCTATTGCAGGGGGGCCAATGATTCGGCGTCATGACTCTCTCTGGAGACGTTTCTCTTGGTCACCGGAATCCGTTTTATCCATCGAGCCCTCTCCCCAGAATGGTGATTTGATCCGCTTGGCCAGGCGGGAGGAGGGGGAGGAAGTCCTGCAAACAATTCTTCTTTCCCTGTCAATGGATTCCTCTTGGAACGATTCCTATGCTATAGCGGAGCATTATTTGACCTCCACGGTCGGCAGGCTTTTCAACGAGACTGAACCTCTCTGCTTCGTCATTCAGAAAGGGAACAGGCTTATTGCTGCCTCGCTTCTGGATCCTGATCCTGACGCGGCGCATCAGCTTGTCAGCGGGCCCATGGTTACCACGGAGTACCGGAACAGGGGTATCGGTTCCCGTCTTCTGCATGCATCCCTTGCGGCGCTTCAAGAACGCGGCCTGACAAGCGCGTCCGGGATTACCCGTGACGGGACCGTGGCGGCCCGCCATGTCTACGCAAAGTTTGGATCAGTCTCGGAATCCTTCAGCTTTCAAGACCTCTTGGAGGGTCGCCGTGAAGCAAAGGCTTGAATCCCCGAGCCCGGTCAGTCAATCTCTCCAACCTAGTTTTTTACCACTGCCTTGTGGTGTAACGGTAGCACAGCAGTTTCTGGATCTGCTTGTCATGGTTCGAATCCATGCGAGGCAGCCACTTTTTCAAGTGGCTTATTTCTTTCTGACCGGCTTTGAGTAGCTGAGTACCTTGGCGGGAGGAAGGTTCCGATGAACAGTCCTACTCTTGTGATGATCGTCAAAATGATCGAGGGCCACTTTCCGGAAGCGCTGGCTTCCCGTCATGTACCAGCAGATCGGATAGGTGAAGGTCCTGAAGACTCCGTCATCATGCAGCGCCTCTCGCGTCGCCGTCAGGATCATTTCTTGAACTGAGTGAGGCATACTGGCGAACGGTAGTCCGGAAATGATGAGGCGAGGTTTTTTCAGCCCTCTTCCTTCCAGGAGTGCCTCCACCTCTTCTGCTGAACCAAGATGGAAATGTTTTTCAGGGAAGCGCCGTTGCAGGTGCCCATGAAAATGGGGGTCCCTCTCGATGCCAAGATACTCGGCACCCTCCGGAAGGCGTTCCATCAAAAGTGCGGTGAAGGCCCCTGTGCCGGGTCCGTATTCCACGACCACATCGCCCGCTTCTAACTCAATCCCATGGAGCATGGCCTCAGCTAGGTCCCGGGAACTCGGGAAGACCGCCCCGACGCTGGTCGGTGCTGAGGCAAACCGCATAATAAAAGAGATGGCCTCCGCCAGATTCCCTGAGGGATTCTTTGAAACGCTCTTTTTTTTGTCGGGGAAGGCGTGACTTTTCTTGGATGGGGTACTCATGCGGCGAAGACCAGTAAGTGTAACACGTGACGCTGCTTGCATGGCAAGGGGAAGTAACCCTCAATCCCCTCTTTCCCTTACTCATCAGAGCTTGCTTACCCTTGCTAGTAAGGGCTACATACTCGGATGCGCTTCACTCCTGCGCCAGCCCGGCTTTTGTTACTCCCGGTTTTGTTACTCGTGACGGGTTGTTCTTCCTGGGTTTCATCTTCCTCTCGCGTAGGGGCTCTCTATGATTCCAAACCTATCTCCGTAGAGACTGGGAAGGCTTCCTTTTACGGAGGACGTTGGATTGGGAGGCTGACGGCCAATGGAGAGCATTATCGAGCGGAGGACTGCACTGCTGCCCACAAGAAGCTCCCGTTTAATACCAGGGTTCGAGTTACCAACCTCAGGAATAACAAGAGCGTCATCGTCCGGATCAATAACCGCGGTCCTTACGTCAAAGGGAGAATCCTCGACCTCAGTGTGATTGCCGCTAGGAAAATCGAGATGGTCAGCGATGGGATCGTTCCAGTTAGGGCTGAGGTGCTCAAACCGATCGAAGTGATCCGGAAGCCAAATCGGGTTTTGGATCAGGGGAGATAAGGGGGTGCTTCCAAAAAGATAAAAAGGTGTTGACTTGGATTAAGACATATCATAAGATTCAGATATGTTGATTCAAATTTCAATCCTGCGGCTGATCCGTTTCTGTGTGTTGATTTTGCTGGCGGCAATAAATGCCCCGGCTGCAGTCATTACCGGACGGGAACCGATCACTGTGAATTTGGGCAGCGGCGCCAATGTCTCTTATCTAGTGTTCAATGAATCGACATTGGCAACCATACCGATTCGTTATGCGTGGCATTATGATGGAGCTATCAATCCTGTAACCCAGACTAACTGGTCGGGTGAGGATCTTTTTCAGGGGGTCCTCTCAGCCTCTGTAGAAACCGAATACGCTCTGCGTTTCCAAACGGGGGAGTATGGACTCTTCACGGACTTCACGATTGGCGGGAGGCAGTCCAGGATCGTTAATCCCCTATCCTCGCCCGTCTGGACATACTGGATTTCGGGTGGAAGCGAGTACGTGGAATATGGCGATGAGGGTTCTTTTTCGTTCCTAGTGCCAGCGGGTCAGTGGATGATCTCTCCGAGTTATGCCGCAACGCGCTGGATTTCCAACGGCTCCTATGACGGATGGACCATCGCGGGGTTCGTGTGGCCGGGTACAAACTCGGTTAGTTACTACACCGATCTTGAGGGAGTTTCCCAAACGGTAACCTTCGGAACCTATTCCGGATTGGATCCGCAGGGGATTCCGGAGCCTGCTCCCATTGCCCTCGTTGCCCTTTCCCTAATGCTTCTCCCGATCCTTCGGGAGTGGAAACTCCGATACGACACATGATTCGAGTGGAAGAGAGGGCTTTCACCCTGACCGAGTTGCTTGTCACGATATCGATTGTGGCAGTATTGGGGGTCATGCTGATCCCGGCGGCGCAAAGCGTTTTTGCCTCCTCGACAGGGGCAACGAGCGCCCATTGCATCGCTCAGCTCAATGCCGCCGCCCAGTCCTACTTGGCCGAGAACAACATGACCTTCTGGCCTTACAGGGTCAGCACGAACGGTGGCACCCAGTGGTGGTTCGGTTTTGAGTCAACGGCTAGCATGAGTGCGCCGGAAGGGAAGCGTTGGCTCGATCTCAATCAAGGCCCTCTTGGCCCTTACATTGCGGCCTCCGGGGGAATGTCCAAAGACCCTTCGTTTGCGCGCGCAGGGACCACTTTCAAGCCGAAATACGGCTCCACTCATTTCGCTTACGGCTACAATCTTCTTCTTCAGGGAAAGAACCAATTGGCACTCGTGCGCTCCGGGAAGACCCCTGTTTTTGCTACCTGTGCCCAGGTGAACACGTTCCAAGCACCCGCCTCGGCAAGAAAGCCCATGGTGGAGGAATTCTACTATTTCAACACCACCGAAAGAACCGTCCACTTCCGCGTGGGGGGACAGGCGATGGTGGGGTATGCCGACGGATCGGCGGGATATCTTCCGATGATGGCCGGAACGCTTGATTCCCGGATGCCTGGTGCCAATATTGGCAGGCTAGACCCCTCCCTTATCAGGCCTCAGTAAATGAAAATTCCTCACACTACTCCATTTTCGATGCTTCTTACGTTGATCCTTCTTCTCAGCGGGATCTTCTTTCGGCTTATCCGAGTTGATTTGGCCCCTGAGAGCTTGCCGAATTTTGCTCCCCTCATGGCCGCGGCCCTTTGCGGAGCGGTTTTCATCCCTGGTTGGCTGGGATTGGTGGTGCCTATTGTGGCCCTGTTGGTTTCAGATGCCCTACTCAATGTCCACTATGGAGTGCCCGTGGTCTCCACCCAGCTTCTCTGGACCTTGCCTGGTTATCTGATCGCCGTTGGTCTGGGCTGGATGATCCGTGAACGACGTGGCGGTCTTCTGGCGATCCTAGGAGGAACCTTGGTTGCTTCCGTCCTTTTTTATCTGATCACCAATACCGGAAGCTGGCTGGGACTAGCGGCTTATCCCCAGAACTTCACCGGATGGATCCAGTCGCTGACCGTCGGTCTACCCGGCTATCCGCCAACTTGGGTCTTCTTCCGCAATAGCCTCGTGAGCGATCTGCTCTTCGCGGCTTTCTTTGTAGCCGTAGAGCGTGTGCTTGTACCCGTTCGTACGGAATCCGTCCGAAGCATTGCGGCCTAATGCATTCTGTATAAATGCATTCCGGACTGATGTCATCTCCGCGCAAGCCAATGGAGCGCGGGTCCGATTCTCTGCTGCCAGGAAGTGATATCCTGGGATCCGCCGGTGTGACGATGGATTTGGAAGTCTTCCCCATCCTTCCATCCCCTGCAGCGGAGGTTGGCTCCGAGATCACGATGATAAGGCTCATAGCACTCATCCAGACCGATTGTGCCATAGTCGAAAAAGATACGACTGCCCGCGGGGAGGGACTTCCTTTCCTCCAGATGGAGCAGCATCGGAGAGTGGAGCGGAGGAGCACCCTCCACACCCTCAAAGGAAGTGGAGAGACAGCATGCGGCGCTGAACGTCCCGGGATGATCCAGCAGGGCACGAAAGGCATCCACTCCTGCGTGCCCCGTTCCTCCGATCCAACGAGCCGAAGGGGAGTCGAGCAATCGGAAGCGATCTGCAAGCCCGGCCATGATCGCAATCGAATCGGCGGGAACATTAGACACGAGCACTTCTGCCACGATCATCTCCGGCAACACTCCTTGCACATGAAGTTCGGTAATCGCTTCCTGGGCCTTCAGTCCCGGGGTCAGCATCAGCAGAATAGGAAACTTCCTGCCAGGAGTCTGATTGTAGGAAGTCGGCAGAAAAACAGAGATTTCTTTTCCTGCTACCGTGATTGTTTCAATGGATTCCGGCATGAGCAACCTGTAACATTATCTGACTCCCTCTCCAATCTGTAATGCCGCCCGGTTGATGACCACCACCCTTCCCAATCACGAATCGGACGCCCTCTTAAGAGAGCTTTTCACCCGTAGGATCGCCCTGCTCGACGGCGCGATGGGAACGATGATCCAGCGTCATCCGCTGACCGAGGAGGACTTCCGGGGTGAGCGATTCAAGAATCACGGGCATGACCTGAAGGGCAACAACGATATTCTCTCCATCACGCGTCCCGACGTGATCAAGGGAATCCATCGAGGCTACTTCGATGCGGGGAGCGATATCGTCGAGACCAATACCTTCAGCACCACCACGGTCTCCCAGGCTGACTACGGACTGGAAGATGCCGTCAGGGAGATCAATCTTGCCGGGGCCAAGGTGGCTCGCGAAGCCGCTGATGAGTTCATGGCCGCTAATCCGGGACGGCGTGTCTTTGTTGCAGGGGCGGTGGGGCCGACTAACCGCACGGCTTCCATGTCGCCAGATGTGAACAATCCGGGCTACCGAGCCGTCAACTTCGATGGGCTCGTGATTTCCTATGCCGAGCAGGTCGAAGCATTACTCGACGGTGGAGTCGATCTCCTCCTGCTGGAGACGGTCTTTGACACGCTGAATCTGAAGGCCGCAATCTTCGCCTGCGAGGAGGTCTTTGAAAAACGCGGGAGGCGCTGGCCTATCATCCTCTCGGTGACGATCACTGACGCCTCGGGCCGCACGCTCTCGGGTCAGACCGTGGAGGCTTTCTGGAACTCCGTGCGCCATTCCAAGCCCTTGGCTGTCGGAATCAACTGCGCCCTCGGTGCAGCTGAGATGCGTCCCTATATTGAGGAGCTTTCCAACATCGCCGACTGCTACATCAGCTGTTATCCGAACGCCGGCTTACCAAATGCCTTCGGCGGCTACGATCAAACGGCTTCCGAGATGGCCGCCCTCGTGGGTGACTTTGCCGCCCAAGGATGGATCAATTTACTTGGCGGTTGTTGCGGTTCCACTCCGGAGCATATTGCAGCCATAGCCGAGGCCGTTCGCCTCCATCCTCCCCGCAAACCATGACACGTACCCCAGCCTTACGCCTCAGCGGACTTGAGCCCCTCATCATCGGGAAAGGAAGCTCCTTCATGATGGTCGGTGAAAGGACTAACGTCACCGGATCGCCGAAGTTCTCGAAGCTCATCATCGCCGGCGATTACGAGACGGCCCTCTCGGTGGCGCGCCAGCAGGTCGAGAGCGGCGCCAATATCCTCGATGTGAACGTCGACGAGGGGATGCTCGATAGCGAAGCGGTCATGGAGACCTTTCTGAACCTGCTTGCCGCAGATCCGGAGATCAGTCGTGTACCGATCATGATCGACAGTTCCAAGTGGTCGGTCCTCGAAAAGGGAGTCAAGTGCCTCCAGGGTAAATCCATCCTCAACTCCATCAGCCTCAAGGATGGAGAGGAGACCTTCCTGAAGCGCGCGCGGCTCGCCCAGCGCTACGGCGCCGCAGTGATTGTCATGGCCTTCGACGAGGAGGGTCAGGCCGCTACCAAGGAGGACAAGGTGCGCATCTGCACCCGCGCCTACCGCCTGCTCGTGGACAAGATCGGATTCGACCCCGAGGATATCATCTTCGACCCAAATATCCTGACGGTCGCCACCGGAATCGAGGAGCACAACAACTACGCCGTCGACTTCATCGAGGCAGTCCGAGAGATCAAGGCTACCCTCCCCGGCGCCAAGACTAGCGGGGGACTCAGCAACATCTCCTTCTCCTTCCGCGGTAATAACCCGGTGCGTGAGGCGATGCACTCCGCTTTCCTCTATCACGCCATCAGTGCGGGACTCGACATGGCAATCGTGAATGCAGGCATGCTCGAGGTCTACGAGGAGATCAAACCGGAGCTGCTCATCATGGTGGAGGATGTGCTCTTGAACCGTAGGCCCGACGCCACGGAGCGTCTGGTGGATTATGCTGAGGGGCTAAAAGCCGTTGGTGGAGATCCTAAGGAACAGAAGGCAGAGCAGGCTTGGCGTTCCGGCACCGTCGAGGAACGTCTTCAGCACGCCCTGATCAAGGGGATCGTTGATTACATCGACGAGGATACCGAGGAGGCACGCGTGAAGCTGGGGCGTCCCCTGCTGGTCATCGAGGGCCCTCTCATGGACGGCATGCGGATTGTCGGTGATCTCTTCGGGGTGGGCAAAATGTTCCTGCCTCAGGTGGTGAAGAGTGCCCGAGTCATGAAGAAGGCGGTCGCCTTCCTGACCCCCTTCATGGAGGCTGAGAAAGCGGCCGCATCTGATACCAGTTCCGCAAAAAAGATTCTCATGGCCACGGTCAAGGGGGATGTCCACGACATCGGCAAGAACATCGTCGGCGTCGTCCTTGCCTGCAACGGCTACGAAGTGGTCGATCTTGGCGTCATGGTGCCGTGCGATAAAATCCTGGCCGCGGCCAAGGAGCACAAGGTCGACATCGTCGGTCTGAGCGGCCTTATTACCCCCTCCCTCGACGAGATGGTCCATGTCGCCCGCGAGATGAAGCGTGCCAATTTCGATCTTCCTCTGCTGATCGGTGGAGCCACCACGAGCCCGGCCCACACCGCGGTGAAGATCGCAGGGGAATACCAGCATCCCGTTATCCATGTGCTCGATGCCTCCCGAGTGGTCGGAGTTGCGGCGGAGCTTCTCTCCGAGGATAGGAAGGATGCTTATCACCTTCAGGTTGAAGCGAATCACAAGCGACTCCGCGAGGAGCATGCCGGTAAGCGTGCCAAGGGAGAGCTTCTACCCCTCGACGTCGCTCGGGAGAATATCACTCCGATCGACTGGGCTAAGGCAGATCTTGCCGTGCCTGAAAAGACGGGTGTGCTGACCTTTGATGAGATACCGCTGGCCGAGTTGGTGGAGTACTTCGACTGGTCTCCCTTCTTTGCGGCATGGGAAATGAGGGGCCGTTATCCCGGCCTTCTCTCTGATCCTGAGATCGGTGCTCAGGCAACAGAGCTCCATCAGGATGCCCTCAAGGTTCTTGAAACGATCGTGAAAGAGAAAAGGTTCCGCGTCCGCGGAGTCTGTGCCCTGTGGCCCGCAAACAGAGTAGGAGATGATGTCGAGCTCTACGCTGACACGCAGCGCTCCTCCGTGATCGGGAAATTTCACATGCTCCGCCAGCAGAACAAGAAGCCGGCCGGCCAGCCGAACTACTCCCTGGCCGACTTCATTGCGCCCCGGGATTCCGGCCGGATCGATACCATTGGAGGCTTTGCCGTCACGGCGGGTCCCGAGGTTGGAGAGTACGCCGATTCCTTCCAGAATAATCATGATGATTATACTTCCCTACTAGTGAAGGCGATCGGCGATCGCTTCGCCGAGGCCGCTGCTGAGTGGCTCCATAAGCAGTGCCGAGACCTCTGGGGATTCGGCAAGACAGAGAACCTGACCAAGGAGGAGTTTATCAGAGAGAAGTACCGGGGTATTCGTCCTGCCGCAGGCTATCCAGCCGGGCCCGATCATACCGAGAAGTGGGAGCTCTTCCGCCTTCTCGATGCAACCAAGCACACCGGGATCACCCTCACCGAGAGCCTTGCGATGAATCCCGCCAGCTCCGTTTCAGGCCTCTACTTCGCCGCACCCGAGTCACGCTACTTTGCAGTCGGCAAGTTAGGCCGCGACCAGATCGAGGATTATGCCAAGCGCAAGGGAATGCCTGTCGCCGAAGTCGAGAAATGGCTGGGGCCGTATCTCCAGTATGATCCCGATGCGGAGTTGGTGGGTGTGTGTATGCCCGGTGTTTTAAATTCCTAAAGCAGAACAAACAAAATCTCGCGCAGAGACGCAGAGGCGCAGAGTTTTTAGGTTGATGGTAGCTCTTAAATCCTTAATTCACTTTCTAATTTGAGGCGACCATCTGAATAATCTTTCCCGAATTAACCCTTTGTCTTTTATCTCTGCGTTCTCCGCGCCTCAGCGGGAGATCTTTCAGTCATTTCCTAATAGCCTACAGCCTAAACCGCTAACAGCCTCTCTTCCTACATCAAGGTTGCACCCATTTCGGCCAGCGGTGAGCGTTCGCCCTTGGTGAGAGAAATGTGGGCGGTGAGTTTATGTCCGCGCAGTTTGTTGCGAGTATGGACCAGTCCGTTCGAGCGGCGGTCGACATAGGGGTTATCGATCTGGGCAGGGTCTCCGACCATGACGAGCTTGGAGCCCTTGGACATACGGGTGACGACGGTCTTGGCCTCGAGCGGGGTCAACTGCTGGGCCTCATCTAGGACAAAGAAGCGGTTCGGAATGGAGCGACCGCGGATGTAGCAGAGGGCCTCGATCTCGAGGAGTCCGCGCTGGATGAGCTGCTCGTAAGGCTTGAGCGGGGTAGTCTGTGCGCCCCCGTTATTATCGGGTTGCTGGACGGACTGTTTCTTCTGCTTCTTCCGCTCCGAGGCATGGGGCGCGCCAGGCCCTTCATTCCGCTGAGGATGGATGGGAAGGAGCACCTCGAAGGCGTCATAGATCGACTGGAGCCAGGGGTGGAGTTTTTCGTTCAGGGTGCCGGGCAGGAAGCCGAGTGTATCGCCCATGGCGACCACGGGACGGCTGACCGTCATGCCGTTGTACTCGCGCTGACCTGTGAGGTAGAGACCTGCGGCGACGGCCATGAGTGTCTTGCCAGTTCCAGCCTGGCCATAGCAGGTGATCAGTGAGATGGAGGGGTCGAGCAGGGCGTCAAGGAAGCAGAGCTGGCCGAGATTCGCCGGACGCAACTCGATACCGCGCGGCATCTGGAGACTCTGGGGAACCTTAAGCCGCTGGAAGTGGCCATTTCCGATATGGCGTGCAGGCATGAGTTTCTGCTCGGAGGCTTCGAGGAGGACGTACTCATTGATCTCGAGTTTGCCGGTGCGGCTCTCCTCAAGATCGATGCTCTGGGCGCTCCCAAAGCGCTGGAGTTCATGGGCCTCGACCTTGATCTTCCGAAGCTCCCCCTCTTCGGCGTCCTCAGCGGAGACCTTATCATTAAGATAATCCTGGCAGGTGATCCCGAGGGCCATCGCCTTCAGCTGCATGTTCAGATCCTTGGTGATGAGGACGGCAGGGGTCTTCTCTTGTTCCTGGAGGGCAAGGCAGGCTGCCATGATCTTGTGATCGACCTGACTCTTGTCCGGGAAGATCTCGATGAACCGCCGGATCGCAGCGGAAGGATGATCCGTGTTCAACGCGTCATTGATGAAGATGCGTACGGTGCCACCCCCAGCGGTCGCGACGCCGCTGATCACTTTGTTGGTCTGATGATCAAAGGTCTGTGTCAGGAAGCGATGCACGGTCCGGGCATTGGCTCCGCGCTCGGTCTGCTCGTTCTTGAACTTGTCCATCTCACCGAGAACCTCGACCGGAATGAAGATATGGTTGTTTTCAAAACGGTTCAGGCAATAAGGGTCATGGAGCAGGACATTCGTATCGAGGACGAAGTTCTTCACGACGCTCGTGTTTTTCTTGCGTTTGGATTTGCCGGTGGACGCACTAGGCGGAACTACTGGAAGGAGGATGCTCTGTTCTTCGGAGGTTTCCAGCGGGGCAGTGCGGTGCATGGTGGGTTTATTTATAATGGTGGAGTTAGTTTATTAACGGAAAGTGGACGTAAAAAAGGATGGCGAAACCATGGGGGGACGAGCTTGCCTCTGTGCGATCTCCAACCGGAGATGCTTAAACCTCACCGAATCAATCTGGTGGCGGGAGTTGCTCAACTCGTTCTCTGTATTTCAGTACGGGTATCGTAATACAACCTTAAAATTGTAGCGGTTTTGTCATTTTTAAGATTTGGACCACTACGGGTGGTGTGATCACTGAATTATCGAGACGATCCATCCGACTGTCGCACCATAGAGCATGTGGGCCACAAGCTGAGCCAACCCGGTGCCCAAGCCCTTCTCATGGTAACCGGCAACCGGGTGATGCTCCATGACCATGATGCTGACGAGCAACATGACGATTACTCCGTGCAAACTGCCGAGCAGGAGTCCTGTCATCGCATTAAACGGTATGCGTGAGAGGTTCAAAAACCCCGCATAGAGAAATGCGAAGAGAATACCCATCGCGACATGGAGCGATAGTCCCAAACGAAAGATCCTCTCCCGGCGACCCGTCATCAGAGACCCAACTGCTCGAACCACATCAATCTTCCCCCAGTCCATCCAGCGTGGGAGAAGCAGAAATCCCGTCATCACGGCCGTGCCTGCTATACCGCCTGTCAGAAGGGAAAGTATGATCTTCATGACCTACGCTACGACACTGCTGGTCAGGAAGATCGGCTTAAGGCGTAAGGGATTTGCGTATCTTCACCCAATGCATGCGTTACCTATGTCCTGACCCGTGCCCCCGTGTCCGTGCCTTATTTTCTTTCAGCTTTCAAGTTTTAGGTCTCATTCTTCAATACATGATCACCAGACTCCTCCACACTCGCTATCGCGTTCAGGACCTCGAGAAGACCGTTTCCTTTTACCGCGATGTGCTGGGCCTCCAGGAAGTCCGCCGGAGCGAGAGCGGACGCGGTTCCAAGCTGGTTTTTCTGAAGGCCCCCGGGAGCACCGAGGAAATCGAGATCTGCGAGTATAACGCCAGCGGCCCCGTGGTGGTAGGACCGGACCTCACTCATCTCGCCTTCGAGGTCACAGATCTGGAAGCGTTTGCCAAGGAGGCCGCATCGAAGGGCTACCCGCTCAGCGACGGACCTCATCACACCTCCTCGGGCTCGATCATCGCCTTCATTGACGCCCCCGAGGGTTACGAAGTGGAGCTGATCCAGCATGCGCCTGTGGGGTAGTGAAGGGTTACAAAGGGACGTTGAGCATCTTATCCTGCTTAGGGAGGCACTAGAGAGGCACTTTACCCGCCTCTTCTCTTTCGTACTTTAATATTTCTACTCTTTAACTTATTAGTCCTGCCATGATCCAAGAACCAAAAAAAGTCGTCGAGAGCTCCACAAGATTTTTCGGAGAGTTTAAAGAATTCATCAGTCGCGGGAATGTCGTCGATCTGGCGATCGGTGTCATTATGGGAGCCGCCTTTGGCAAAATCGTCACCGCCCTGGTCAGTGACATCATGATGCCCCCAATAGGACTGGTCCTGAAGGGCATTGACTTCAAGGACCTCTACCTTCCCCTCAACGGAAAGCACTACGCCACATTTGCGGATGCCCAGAAAGACGGTGCCGCCATCCTTGCCTACGGTAGTTTCATCAACACTGTCATCGAGTTCGTGATTATCAGCGCCTGTGTCTTCGCACTTGTGAAGGCGATCAATACTCTCAAACGAAGCGAGGCTGCTGAGATCACACCGACGAAAACCGAAGAACTGCTCACCGAGATCCGCGATTCCTTGAAAAAGTAGCCCCAGCTTGATGAACCGACTCCTAGCATGTTTAGCCGTGGTTTTTATTGCCACGACACCTGCCCATGCCAAGTCGAAATCCAAGGCGTCCAGTCCAAGTTCAAAACCGACTCCCGACCCCGCAAAGGACCCGATCGTTCAGCGGATCCTCAGTGACCTCCATCCTTCCTATCCCCATCTGACCGCCAAAGAAATCCTCCAAACCAGCAACGCGGACCTCCGGCAGATGTATGTGGCTATGTATTCAAAGCAGGGGATAAAAATGTTGGAGGCCAAGGAAAAAGCGGCAGAGATTCCGTTAAAAAACTGATCAACCACAGTCCCGCGTCAAAGTCGCACGACTTGGAGCGGGTGAAGGGAACACCGAGTGCCGGGAGGCACGGTGTAGATTGACTGAAGGTCAACCCTTTAGGACGAGGGTCGTGGGAACAACCTAGTCAATCTTACCCCCCGTCGATACCTGCTAAGCTTAACTAAGCAAAAGATGGGTTTTTTTGGAGCGGGTGAAGGGAATCGAACCCTCGTCTCAGGCTTGGGAAGCCCACATTCTACCATTGAACCACACCCGCTTATAAATTAGTCCCAGGAATTGATCAAGGTCCTGGTAGCGCCAGCGCCAGTGCCATTCGTCCAGATCGTCCAGACACCGACATGCTTGCTAAGCGTGGCATTGAACGTGACCGTGTTGCCTGATTGCGCAGGCATACTGGAAAGGCTGTTTGCGTAATTGGTATCGAGCCTGACCTGATAGACACTGTTTGAGCTGAAGGGATCGCAGAAGGCGCCGCTTGAATTGGTGCCACCCTTCCCGTTTTTCCAAGCGTTGGCCTCTAGGAAGATGAGTCCACGGGGGTTGTTTGATGTCGCAGTAGTAGTGCAGAGTATGGAAGCCAAAGTCGAGTTCACGGTTGTGAATGTCCCGGGCGGCAGACTACCATACTCGGTCTCATAAGCCGTGATCGCCGTGGCGATCTGGACGACTTGGTTCTTGGCCGTGGTTTTCTTGGCGGCATCAATCGCCGACTGGCCTGCAGGGAAAAGAAGGCCCATCAGGATCGCAATGATGGCGATCACCACGAGCAGTTCGATTAGTGTGAAGGCGGAGGCCTTTTTGCGGGATCTCGCATTAACGGACGGGAGGAAGTTCATCTCGCTACTTTCTGCCGACTCTCTTCCCGTACAAGCATTTTCTTGTTTGCTCCGTGAAAGCATCAGAAGGTGAAGCGTGCCCAAGAACAGCCCACGCGGCCCCAAGAAAGCGAAACATCCTCAACCCTCTGGCAAACCCACACCCGGGAAGCCGCGGAGCGAACGACCCACCTCAACCCGACAGGAAAAGGCCCGAACCGAGCAAGGGGCCACGAGACAGCGTTCCGACGAAAAACCCAGGAAGTCTGGCAGACCTAGGAAGCAGAACGGAGCCAAGCAGTCACCTGCATCCCGTTCATCGCATTCTTCGCAAGGAGGCAAACGCTTGAACGAGCGTCTTGTCAACGATCTGATCCGCCTCTTAGAAGGGAAGGGAGAGCCTCTTCAGGCTCCGACAATTGCCAGCTCCCTTCGGATGGATCGTGACGATCTCCCCCTTCTCGACCACACACTGGCCGTTCTGGAGAGGGAGGGGCGTATTGTCCGTGTACGCCAAGATCACTATATCCTGCCAGAGAAAGCCGATCTCTTCACAGGTAAGCTGCAGATCCATGCCGGCGGATCCGGCCACGTACTGGCAGACCAGGAAGGGGGCAAGGATCTCTTCATCTCCGCGGATAATCTCGGCACCGCTCTGAACGGCGACCGCGTCGTGGCCCGCCTTATCAAGGAACCTCGCTTCCATGGCCGCCCACGCCGCGACGGGCGCGAGGAGGGGCGCATCATCCGCGTCGTTGAGAGGGTAGGCGCTCCCATCGTTGGCACGTTGCAGAAGACTGCGAATTTCTACCATGTCGTCGCCGATGACCCGCGCTTTCCCCGCACTCTCTATGTCCCCTCTCTCGAGGGGGCGAAAGTTGGTGAGAAAGTGGTCGCTCAACTCGACCGCTGGGAGAATAGCCAGAGCAACCCCGAGGGACATATTGTCGAGGTGCTCGGGGCCGCCGACGCGCCGGGCGTCGACATGCTTTCGGTCATCCATAAGCACGGCCTGCCGCGCGATTTCCCCGCCCCAGTCACCATCGAGGCGGAAAAGTTCGGGAGCACCATCACAGCCCGCGATCTCGAGGGCCGTGAGGATCTTCGCGACCGCAGCATCATCACGATCGATCCGGACACGGCCCGTGATTTCGATGACGCCATCGAAGTCCAGCCCATGGATGACGGCTGGGAAGTGGCTGTCCATATCGCCGACGTCTCCCATTATGTGAAGCACGGCACCGGTCTCGACAAGGAGGCCCGCACACGCGGCAACAGCGTTTATCTGGCAGACAGGGTCATCCCGATGCTTCCGGAAAATCTCTCCAATGGACTCTGTAGCCTTCGCCCCGACGAGGACCGCCTCGCCTTCAGTGTCTTCGCGCATATCAACCAGGACGGCAGTGTGGGCAAGATCCGCTTCGGACGCTCGGTCATCCGGAGCTGTGCGCGCCTCACCTACCGGCAGGCGCTTGCCATGCTCGAATCCCCCCCGACTGATGAAGTGAGCCGCCGTGTCCATGCGGCGTGGGACTGCTCCTCCACACTTCGGAAAAGGCGCTTCGCCGCCGGAGCCCTCGACCTCGAGATGCCCGAAGTAAAGGTCTGGCTGGATAAGGAGGGCCATCCCGTGAAGCTCGAACTTGTTGAGAACGATATCTCCCACCAGCTCATTGAGGAGCTCATGCTGCTAGCCAACGAGCAGGTCGCGCGCCATCTCAAGAACAAGCGCCAACCGAACATCTACCGCATCCACGAGAAACCCGAGCTCGAAAAGCTCGACGAGTACCGTGAGCTAGCCGCAACCTATGGAGTGAAGTCTGGCGATCTGAGCAATAGGGCCGAGCTGCAAAAGCTACTCGACGGCCTTAAGGGGAAGCCTTACGCCAGCGCTCTGAAGATCGGCCTGCTCAAGAGCCTCAAACGTGCCCGCTATTCGCCCGATCCTCTGGGTCATTTCGGCCTCTCAAAGTCCGACTACAGTCACTTTACGAGTCCCATCCGACGCTACGCAGACTTGCTGACTCACCGCTCACTAGCCCGCGACCTCGACCCGAAGCAGCAGGGGCCTAACTCCACCGATCTCGGCCCAGTCAGCGAGCACCTCTCCACGACCGAACGCACCGCCGCCGACGCTGAAAAGGAATCAGTACGGCTCAAAAAGCTCGAGTACTTCAGCAAGCTAGCGGAGGCTGCCACCGAAGGAGGCGTCGCCCCCTCCTTCGATGCCAGGGTTATCGAGGCCCGCAACTACGGCCTGATGGTCGAGTTGCCTGAGGCAATGATGACAGGCCTCGTGCCCGTCTCCTCGATGGATGACGATTTCTACATCTTCGACGGGCCCCGATCCCGCCTTATCGGAAAGAATTCCCGAAAAATCCTCAAGGCTGGTGACGAGTTTCGCGTCCAGGTAGCCCGCGTCGATAACTTCAAACAGCAGATCGACTTCAAGATCGCCAAGGAGCCCCGGGCAGCCAAAACCGCAAGGTCCAAAACAGAAAAACAACCCCATGGGGGCAAGGCTGACTTCATGGAAGGGCTGAGCTGGTGACATTTTCCGAGCGCAAAACACTTCTACTGCCGAGCTCTCCTGTCTTAAACTGATCGGATCGTGAGCACCCAAACCTACCACTCCCCCGCCCACCCCGTCTCCATCGCCCAGCTGGAGGAAATCTACCGCTCCCCGTTCTTCGATCTGATCCAGCGCTCGCGCTCCGTCCAGCTTCAGAACTGGGACGAGGATAATGTCCAGCTCTGCACCTTGCTGAGCGTGAAAACCGGCGGCTGCAGTGAGGACTGTTCTTACTGCGCCCAGAGCTCCCGCTATAATACGGGTGTGAAGGCCGGAAAGCTGATGGGCTGCGACGAGATCCTACCCCTAGCCAAACAGGCACGGGAAAGCGGTACGACTCGATTCTGCATGGGCGCCGCTTGGAAGGGGGTCAAATCTGGCGACAGTCGCTTCGAGTCGATGCTGGAGACCGTCCGCGAGGTCAGCAAGCTTGGCATGGAAGTCTGCGTCACACTCGGACAACTCGGCGACGAAGAGGCTCGTCAGCTCAAGGAAGCAGGCGTCACCGCCTACAACCACAACATCGATACCTCACCCGAGTTCTACCCGCAGATCGTCACCAGCCATACCTTCGACGACCGGCTGAATACCATCTCTTCGGTCCAGAAGGCCGGCATGGCTGTCTGCTGTGGGGGCATTATTGGGATGGGCGAGACCGAGCGTGACCGCTTACGGATGCTGGAGGTCCTCTGCGGATTCAATCCCCCGCCCGAGAGCGTTCCTATCAACTGCCTCATGTCGATGCCCGGCACTCCGCTGGAGGATCAGCCCGTCGTTGATGTCTTCGAGCTCGTGCGCCTGATCGCCACAACCCGCATCATGCTGCCCAAGGCCCGCATCCGACTCTCTGCGGGACGCACCCGCCTGACCCGGGAGGGCCAGGCCCTCTGTTTCTTCGCCGGCGCGAACTCCGTTTTCTACGGCGACAAACTCCTGACGGCGGCCAACCCCGGCACCAATGAAGATCTTGACCTGCTCCGCGCCATCGACCTCGCTCCTATGGAGCAGGGCTTGCCTGCGTCGGTCTGAGACTTTGCGCCCGTAGCTCATCGGATGGAGCAGGGGTTTATACTCCATCAGCACACCATCAACTGCAGACGCCCTATCTTAGCCCTATCTTATACTGGGCGTGCAGACCAACGCTGCAGGGCACGAAAAGAATAAGCCCTTACTCAAGGAGTGCGACCATTTCGCGTGTGGCCTCTTCCATACCAATAAAAAGAGCCCGTGAGACAATCGAGTGACCAATGTTCAACTCCACGAGCTTCGGGAGAGTGAGGATTGGCTGCACATTAGTGTAGTTCAGACCATGTCCCGCGTTCACTTGGATTCCGGCTTCGGCGGCTAGACGAGCGGCCTCGATTAGGCGACCTAGCTCAGCCTCTCGTACAGCTCCTGTGGCCTCGGCATAGGCTCCGGTATGGAGCTCCACGACCGGAGCGCCAAGTGAAACAGCGGCGGCGATTTGATCAGGCTCCGGATCGATAAAAAGGCTGACCCGGATGCCTGCGTCACGCATGGCCTTGAGGGTCGGTTCGAGAGCTGAATGATTTTTAATACAGTCCAGCCCTCCCTCCGTCGTCACTTCCTCACGATTCTCTGGAACCAAACAGACATCGGCAGGAAGAACCTTCAGAGCAATCGCCACGATCTCGGTGGAGTTCCCCATCTCGAGATTGAGCTTGGTATTGACGGCTTCTTTCAAGCGGTAGATGTCGTGATCCACAATATGGCGACGGTCCTGACGGAGATGTGCGGTGATTCCTACAGCCCCTCCCCGCTCGGCGGCCAGCGCCGCCTCGACTGGGTCAGGTTCGACGTTGATAGAGCTAGCGTTTTTCGCATAGCGGGCCTGTCGTACGGTGGCGACATGGTCGATATTAACGCCGAGTAGAGCTCCCACGGTTCTTGAAAAAATGAGGATTAGTGCCGGAAGTGGCGGGTGCCGGTGAAGACCATCGCGACACCCCGCTCGTTGGCGGTGGCTATCACCTCGGGATCACGGACGGAACCGCCCGGCTGAATGGCCGCTGTGGCTCCCGCCTCGGCGGCGGCTATCAGGCCGTCGGGGAATGGGAAGAATGCATCGGAGCAGACAACACTTCCCTTCAATGAGAGACCGGCCTCACCGGCCTTCCAGACAGCAATGCGTGAGGAATCGACGCGTGACATCTGGCCCGCGCCGATACCGAGGGTGCAGTCCTTGCCGGCATAGACGATGGCATTACTCTTCACGTGCTTGACGACCTTCCAGCCGAATTCCATTGCGTCGATTTCGTCCTTGGTCGGCGGCCGACTGGAGACGACATGATGCTCGATGCTACCCGCCCCTTCCTTTGGGGTTACATCCGCATCCTGGACCAACATGCCTCCGATCACGGAACGGATGTCACGATCATTGACCGGAATCTCTTGAAGCAGTCGCATGAGACGCAGGTTTTTCTTTTTCTGCAGCAGGGCGCGGGCGTCGACGGAAAACTCAGGAGCGATAATCACCTCGCTGAAGATCTCGGAAATGGCGCGGGCGAGCGCCTCATCGACTGGGCGGTTCACGATGATGATGCCGCCAAAGGGTGCGGAACGATCAGTCGCAAAGGCCTTCTCCCAGGCCTCGGCGAGATTCTCATCACTACCGACACCGCAGGGATTGGTATGCTTCAGGATGGCGACGGTCGGCTTCTCGAACTCGCTAATCAGTCGGGTGGCCGCGGTGATATCGAGGATGTTGTTGAAGGAGAGTTCCTTGCCGTGGAGCTTCTCGAAATAGTCGAAGAAGCTGCCGTAGAGTTCGGCCTCCTGGTGAGGGTTCTCGCCGTAGCGAAGGCGCCCGGCCAGAGGAAACTCCAGTGAGAGGGTCTCGCCGGGAGCACTCTCGTTATCGAGATAGGTGCTGATGGCGCGGTCGTAGGCACCAGTCGTGGCAAAGGCCTTCACGGCAAGACGAGCCCGCAGCTCGGGAGTGGTCTCGCCGTGGCCGGCTTTCATCGCCTCAATGACGCGGGGATAGTCGTCGGGATCAACCACGACGGTGACGGAGCGGTGGTTCTTTGACCCACTGCGGATCATGGAGGGACCGCCGATATCGATCTGCTCGATGGCCTCTTCCAGCGTCACGCCCTTCTTGGCTACGGTCTCCTCGAACGGGTAGAGATTCACACAAACCAAGTCGATCGGCAGAATGCTGTGCTCAGCCGCTTGGGCTTGGTGCTTGGGATCGTCGCGAAGGAAGAGGAGTCCGCCGTGAACCTTTGGGATGAGAGTCTTCACGCGGCCATCCATCATCTCGGGGAAGCCGGTGTAGTCGGAGATCTCCAGTACCGGAATGCCGGCTGCTGCGATCGCCTTGGCAGTGCCTCCGGTGGAGAGGAGTTCGACATTCTGTTCATGCAGACCGCGGGCGAAGTCGATGAGTCCCGTCTTGTCGGAGACGGAGAGGAGGGCGCGTTGGATTTTCATGCTTAAGAAGTTAGAGTGCCGTAATTCGTCAGGCGGCGTGGGTGAACTGGAGCCGATAGAGATTGGAATAAAGCTCGGAGGAGTTCAATAACTCGGCGTGCGTGCCGGAGGCCACGATCTGCCCCTGATCCATGACGACGATCTTGTCGCTGCCAAGTACTGTCGAAAGTCGGTGGGCGATTGCGATCACCGTGCGACCTTCCGAGAGACTCTCGAGGGCGGACTGGATCATCTTCTCCGATTCGGAGTCGAGCGCTGAGGTCGCCTCGTCGAGCAGGAGGATAGGAGCCGCCTTCAGCAAAGCCCGAGCAATCGCCAGTCGCTGCTGCTGGCCGCCGGAGAGAAGACATCCCTTGTCACCGACAACCGTCTCGTAGCCGTGGGGCTGGGCCATGATGAAGTCGTGGGCATAGGCAAGGCGGGCGGCCTCCTTGATCTCCTCCTTCGTAGCATCCAGCCGGCCAAAGCGGATATTCTCATAGATTGAGTCGTGGAAGAGGAAACTCTCTTGGGTCACGATGCCGATCTGCTCGCGCAACGAGTCGAGAGTCAGGTCGCGCAGGTCATTCCCATCGATCAGGACGCGGCCCTGCTGAGGATCATAGAAGCGGAGTAGCAGTGAGAGGATAGTGCTCTTCCCTGCACCACTGGCTCCGACTAGGGCGACCTTCTGGCCTGGCTCGATCACCAGATTAAGGCCTGTCACGGCATTCTCTGCCATGCCACCCTCGGCATTGGGAATGCCGTAGGAGAAGTTCACTCCCTCGAGTGCCAGGTGACCACGCGCGGCTCCGAGAGGACGAGCCCCCGGCAAGTCGTGGATGGTCGGCTTGGTGGCCAGCAGTTCGATGATGCTCGTGGCCGCGCCGAGGCAGTTCTGGATGATGACGTGAATCTTACTGATATTTTTGATCGGATCGTAGAGCAGGAACATGCCGCCGAGCAGAGCAAGGAAACTCCCGATGGTCAGGTGCGCAAAGTAGACATAAAAGAGGGCCAGCGAGACTCCGAAGGCGGAAACGGTCTCGATCATCGGCTGGACGATGGCTCCGCTCTTGCTGGCCTTCATGCTGGAGCGGAACTGCTCCTCGCTCGACTTGTCAAAAAGATGCAGCTGGAAGGCCTCCCGGGCAAAGGACTTGATAATGCGGACACCGGCGAAGGACTCCTGCAGGATCACGGCCATGACACCCGCCTCGTTCTGCATGGCGCGAGAGGCCTTGCGAACGCGACGCCCGTAAACGATGACCGGCACCAGGCAAATAGGGAAAAGAACGAGTGAGAAAAGGGTAAACTTCCAGTCGATGTGCAGTAGGACAAGGATGGCGCCGATGGCGGTCAGTGGCTGTTTCACCAGATCGCCAACGATGGTCACCATCGACTGTTGAGCAACCATCGTGTCGTTCAGGACGCGGGAGAGCAGGCGACCGGACTGGGACTTATTGAAGAAATCAAGGGATTGACCCATGAGATGGCCGAAAACCCGGCGGCGCATGTCACGTAGGGCTCTCAAACTGACCCAGGTGAGGCAGTAGACATTCGCATAGGAGAGCAGGCTGCGCAGGATCATCACACCGGGGATCAGCAATGCCATCCAGAGGAAGGCATCGATTTTCGGACCCTGACCTAGGGTCGCCCCCTTCATCATGTCCGCCTGGTTGAATTTCCCTTGGAAAGCCGTGTCTCCGATCCATCGTATCAGCAGAAGCATGGAGCTGTTGACCGCCGCAAATCCAATCCCGGCTAGCAACCCAAGCGCGATGCGCTGCTTGTAAGGAGCGAGATAGCCCACCAGCTCGCGGAACGGCCCCCAGCTCTTGGGGAGATACTTGAGAAGAAACAGTGTGGGCTTCCCCTCGTGATTCTGGTGCGACTGCTGGTGTTGCGACATGAAGCTTTGAGATTACAGCGAGGGATGGCGCAGCAGGAGAAAAAAACCTCCCCCCGAGACCCAGTTTGCGTAGAGATCAATGAACTCGGGTCCTACAAAAACCCAGAGTAGGGCTCCCAGAGCCAGGTAGGGACCGAAGGGTATCCTTCCTCCGGAGCGACCCCGGGTGGCGGCCATCATTGTAACACCGATCAGGGCTCCGACAATCGATCCGGCAAAGAGAGAGAAAAGCACTCCTTTCCATCCCAGGAAGGCTCCAATGCAGGCCAGGAACTTCACGTCGCCGAAACCCATCGCCTCGCGGGGCAACGTGATCGAGGTGACCTCAGTACGAAGCGGCATGAGCTCGGAGATTCCTTCGTAGGCCCAGAAGCGTGAGCCATATGTTACGCCACTCGGATCCATGATCAGGGACTCTTTCTCCTGACCATGGAGTCGTTCACCATCGATTTCAAGCCATGCACAGGAGGCCTCCACTCGGTCCTTCTCGCGGTAGAACAGGTCGGTCAGTGGGATGCTCTCCTGAGCGAAAATCAGCAGAGGCTCGGCATCGGTTCCCGTGATCTCGAGCAGCGTCGGTTCATTTGTCCTGATCCTGCGGCGTCCGAAGGCGAGTTTCCCCAGCTCCATGACCCCCCAGAGCAGGCAGAATCCGAGCGTGGCTCCAACAAGAGAGAGCAGTAGTCCCTGCCACCAGTTGAGAACCCCCATCATTTTCGGCACTAGCAGTGAGCAGACCAGACCTGCAATGACGCCCCCCTTAGTGATCTCATCCGGGATGATCAGATGGTCAAAGTCAATAAAGGTCGCCGCCACAAGCAGCGAGAGGAAGAGCCAGAAGACTGGAGCCAGAGGCAAGCCAAAGCGTTCCCAAGCCAGCAGATAAAGGCTGGCAGTCAGAAGCTCGACAAGGGGATAGCGGATTGCGATCGGCATGGCGCAACCCGAGCAGCAACCACGCAAAAGCACCCAACTGGCCACCGGCAAGTTCTCATGCCACGGGATCGTTTTACCACAACCGGGACAGAAGGATCGCTTGGGATGCAGCAGGGAGATGCCGCGGGGAAGGCGGTGGATGACCGCATTCAGAAAAGATCCGTTGATCAGACCGAGCATCCCGACGGCGATCCAGGCGACCATGGAAAACTGAGGTCCGTTCAAGTATTGCAGCGCTTAGTGTTCACGTGAGCTCAACCCTTAACGTTCATCGAGGCTCATTACCGATGACTACCGGGGGAGTCTCTCTTCGACAATCTCGCAGAGGACATGGAGCAGAAACTTCTGCGCTTCCTGGATCCGCGCGGTCTCGATCCCGGGAACGATCAGCTCGACATCAGCGGCGCCCTTGGTGAATCCACCCCCCTTGCCAAGGAATGCGATCGTATGCACCCCCTGCCTGCGAGCCTCCTCGAGAGCCGCAAGGATATTCCGGGACTTGCCACTCGTGGTGAGCACGATGAGAACGTCGCCCGGCTTGCCAAAGGCTGCGACCTGACGCGCGAAGACCTCGGTGAAATCATAGTCGTTCCCAATCGCTGTCATCAGACCGGCGTCGACTGTGAAGGCCATGGCCGGATAGGGCCGGCGATCCTCCTTGAAGCGGCAGGTGAACTCGGTCGCGAGATGAGCGCTGTCGCTTGCGCTCCCACCATTGCCGCAGAACATCAGCTTATTCCCCGCCAGCAAGGCATCGCCTGCCATGGCGGCAGCTTTTTCCAAATCGCCCTGCAAGGGGGGCAGTGCCTGGAGAACTTCTTGAAGGGATTGGAGGGAATCTTGGAACTGACTCATAAAGGGGACATTGGAGAGGAGGGCGAAAATCGTCAAGAGTGGCATGGATGAATTGGGCTGGCAGAATTCGACGAGCCCAAGGCGCATTGACACCATGCAGGCCAACCGCTTTGATCGCTAGCTCATGAGCCCCCAGATCGCAGCTCTCTTTTGCCGGTGCCGGCTTGCCTCCCTGGCCTTTCTTGTCGGGGCCTCCATGTTCCTGATCAGCGGATGCGCCGCCCCTGAACCACCTCAGGTGAAGCTTGAGAAAGCGAATATCCTCCCGCTTGCTATCGACCCGCACTTCGTTTTTAGGAAGAAAACCCAGTTCCTGAACGATCCCAAGACCTTCATCAATAGCGGACCTCCGAATGAAGCCATCAGCTTTGAGAGGCGCTACTATATGTGGCCAGCCACCACCTCACTTGACAGGGATGAGCTCAAGGGGAGTTACTTCAACTTCTTCTGGTGGAACCACGGCTCTCCAGCCGACGTGACTATCCGCCTCGAGTACCGTCAGGCAAACCTCGGCAACTTCGTGATGGCCCGTGAAAAGAGCTACACTAACGTGAAGGGCTCTATCGGCACTCGGTTCTCGATCATCGGCGACGATTACCTTGAGAATGGGCAAGTCACCAACTGGCGCTGCATCCTGATCGTCGACAACAAGATCGTCGCGCTCACCCAGTCCTACCTCTGGAAATAGAGGCCCTCTCTCCCATCCTCCTACCCTGCCTTATGCTCCCCTCCGTCGAAAAACTCCTCATCCTGCAGGATCGCGACCAGAAGCTCCGGGCCGTCCTCATCGAGCTCACGGCCCTGCCCGGAGAAAAAGCAGCACGGGACCGCGAGCTTAAGGCCGCCGATGACCGCCTCGAAGCAGCACGCTCACGTCAGAAGGAAATCGAGATCGAGCGCAAAAAACTCGAGGTCGACGTGAAGGCGAAGCAAGATCAGATCGCGCGCTACAAGAACCAGCAGCTCGAGACCCGCAAGAACGAGGAATTCTCCGCCCTACGCCACGAGATCGAAATGGCTGAGAAGTCCATTGTGGAGATCGAGGACCGCGAGTTGCTCCTGATGGAAGATGCCGAAAGCCTGAAACCAGCTCTGCAGGACGCTCAGGAAGCCCATGTTGCCGAAAAGAAGAAGGTCGAAACCCACATGGCCTCTCTCGTCTCTCGCAAAGAGAACCTAGAAACTAGACAGAAGGAACTCGAATCCGAGCGCCCCAGCTTCACCGACGGCATCGACGAGGATCTGCTCGACCGTTACAACCGCCTCTTCAAGAGTAAGAAAGGCATCGCGCTTGTCACCGTCGAGCACGGCGTCTGCTCCGGCTGTAACATGCAGGTTACCAACCAGTCCATCCTCGAAGTGAAGGCAGAGAAGGAAATCGTCGGCTGCCCGCAATGTGGGAGGATTCTCTACGAACCTCAGTAGGCGCCACGCCGCAGCGCGGCGAGTTGAAAGGTTAAAGTGTTGAAGTGTTAAAAAAGTTGAATAGGAAAGGCGGGGAAAAAGGAAATCGTCTGATGCTCATAATGTGGGAGGAGTTCTTTAAGAATTCCATTAGCTGCCAACTGACAGTAGCGAGTAAGACCGATTAAGCTCGAGAGTCTTAAAGACAAATGTAGGCCGAGAAGGCTAGCAATCTAGCCTGCATGTAACTCAAGGCGAATGCCCAAAAACAGGAGAGCTTTGCCTTGCATGACAGCATCATTTTTCGCTTAAGTATGATATAGTGAACCGTATTCTGTACAGCATCGTTTGTTATTTTTTCCTAATTTTAGGGGCTCTTGCAGAGGAATTCAAAACTCTGGATGGGAATTATTATGCCGATGCCACATTGAAGCGTGTAGAGCCTGATGGACTTGTTATCAGTTATCCCGATGGTGTTGCGAAATTGAAGTTCAAGAATCTCACTCCCGAGCTACAAGAAAAATACAAATATAGTCCCGACGCCGAAAAAGAATTCTTAGAAAAAAGTCACGCTGAAGATGTAAAGCGTTCACAAGAATACCACCACCCCACATCCCATAATCCGGATAGCCCCCCCGCATCCCATAATCCGGATAGTTCATTTGTTGCGACTATTCTGAAAAACCAACTTCTTGATGAGAAAATCAAGATTGCAACTTACAACTGTGAATTTATTAAGAAAAGAATAGCTACCCTTGAGAATGAAATATCAGACGAATACAAGCAAGTATCTTATACATGGATTCAAATAAAAGATGATCAAGGATACGCAAAGGGGGCAAAAGAGATTAGATCATCTGGACCAAGTCAGGGCGGCCTTGTTTATCTAAATGAAGAGCTTGAAAAGAAGAAATCAGAGCTGCCTATAAAAGAGGCTATCTTAGCTACGCTTCTTGCTGAAAGAAATCCTACTCCTACTCCTACTCCTACTCCTACTCCTACTCCTACTCCTACTCCTACTCTGCCACCTCCAAACTTTCTCGAAAAATATGGCCAATATCTACTTTGGTCGCTGCTAGGAATCGCCGGAATTATACTTTTCTTATGGAGGAAAAATTGAGTTTTTGAACTGTAATTCTTCTTAAGGACCAACCCGCAAGGCTCACAAGCTTGGATGGAGAGCTATGCGGTCAAGCGAAGCTGTATAAATTATACTGCAAGCGCGGGCCAACGACGCTATCCGCCAAGATCGCTAGCCTTCCTCTACTCTCTTAGGCGAGATTGAAACACTTCGTATATCCACCGGCGCGGGGCGGCAAAGACACAGGTGACCGTCTGTTTACCGCGAATCGTTTCGTATTCGAAGATCACCCGGGGAGAGCCGATGCGGAGTCGATGGAATCCCTCCAGTTCCTCGATAAGCGGCTTGATGTCACCCTGCTCCTTGGTAAGTCCCTTGATAGCGCAGCACGGGGCGTGACGGGGCTGGGGAGGAAGCTTTCTCAGATACTCCATCACCTCGGCGGTGACGCGGACGGCGATCACAGGGCGTCGAGGGCGGAGACCGGGTAGTAGGTGGACTTACCCTCACGGTGCCTACGAAGAGCGGACATGGCTTTCGGGTCGGCGAGGATTTCCATCGTCTCGGCGATCGCCTCCATCCGGTCGATCGACATCATCACGGCCACCGCGCGACCCTGACGGGTAGTCGTGACGGTATGATCCTCAGCCTCCTGGACCACAGAGGAGAAGCGCTGCTGCGCGGTCTTGATCGTGTAGGTGTCGGCCATACCCAAAAGTCATCCTTTTTTTAAAAAAGCAAGACCGCCAGACCATCGTGGTTCACCACTTTCCATCCCTTTTATCCCCTTCATCCCTGTGCCCTAACAATTTTACGAATTCAACATCGCGCGCATTTGCGCAAAGCCGTCGCTCACCTCTTCGTCCGACATCGGGGTGGATAAAATCTCCTCCATACTCCCCGACTCCACCCCCTCACCCGCCAGTTCCAGAAGAAAAGGACTAGGGGTACAGGACATGACGCTGCCGAACTTCCTACGGGTAGAACAGTGAGTGATGGTCAGCCGGTGACGGGCCCGTGTGATGCCAACATAGAGAAGTCGGCGTTCCTCCTCGACGGTTCCCTCAGTCTTGGAGCGTTCGTGGGGAAGGAGGCCATCCTCAGCACCGACAAGCCAGACCTCGGGATACTCGAGTCCCTTAGCGGCATGGAGGGTGATGAGGGTGACGCCGTCCCGCTCCTCGGCTTTCTCCTCCTCGCGTTCCTGCTCCAGAACTAAGCCGTCGAGGAAGCCGCGGGCACCGTCACGGGGATGGCGCTGGCAGTAGCCGGTAAGGGCATTGAGCAGTTCCCGAACATTCTCCTGACGCCCGTCGGCCTCCTGCTCGGTCTTGCAGCTCTTCTTGAGATCCTCGAAGTAGCCGCACTCCTCCAGGATCGCACGCAGGATGGCGGCGGGGTCGGCTCCCGGGGTCTGGAGCTGGATGCGATAGGCCCCCCAGTCTTCAGTAAAGCGCTGGATGGCTCCACGTGTCTTGGAAGAACTGACGTCGAGATGCTCCGGATCATTCAGGATCGCCAGGAGGCTCTTCCCGTTCTTAGCTCCAGCCTCATTGGCTAGCTGTATCGTAGCGCTACCGATCCCGCGTGGGGGATTGGCCAGGACTCGGAGAAGGGCATTGTCGTCGTCGACATTCAGCAGTGCGCCGAGGTAGGCGACGACATCCTTCACCTCGCGGCGATCGAAGAAACTCTTCCCTCCCACAACGCGATAGGGAATACGCCGCTCGCGGAGCATCTCTTCGAACTGCCGGGACTGGGCATTCATCCGGTAGAGGATGGCAAAGGAGGTCCAGGGAAGCGCTTTAGAGCTCAGGGGTCCGGAAGCCTGGATCTCGTCGGCAATGAACTCGGCCTCGGTCTTGTCATCCATAGCCGAGAGGATGCGGACGGACTCACCCTCCTTCCGATCGCTCCAGAGGTTTTTGCCGCGGCGGCGGGAGTTGTTTTTGATAAGGCGGTTAGCCACCGAGAGGATGACATCAGTACTGCGGTAGTTCTGCTCGAGCTTGATGACCTCGGGATCGGGGAAATGACGCTCAAACTCCAGCAAGTTTGCTGCCTCGGCCCCACGCCATCCGTAGATGCTCTGGTCGTCGTCGCCCACCACACAGATATTGGGACGTTGATCGGCGGTCAGGAGGCTGACCAGCTCGAGCTGGAGCTTGTTCGTGTCCTGAAACTCGTCGACCAGTATGTGCGTGTAACGGGCACGCCATTCCTCGCGGGCCTCGGGATGATCGCGCAGCAGCGTGCGGGCCTGGAGCAGGAGATCGTCGAAGTCCATTGCGTTGAGCGAGCGGAGCTCGTTCTGGTACTTCGAGAAGAGGCTGCCGAGCGCCGTGTCGGTCGTCTCGGGTTCACTTATGCCGAGGTTCTTGGCCTTGCTGATGATGTTACGTGCGAGATTAGGATCGAGAGGGCTCTCCTTGTCATGGATGCGGGCCGCGATCTTCTTCACCAGGCCGATCTGATCGGACTCGTCGAAGATGCTGAAGTTCTCCTTGTAGCCCAGGAAGTGGGCATGCTTACGGAGGAGTCGCACGCACAGAGCATGGAACGTCGAGAGGGTGATGAGCTTGGCTTGTTCTGATTTCACGGCGTCACCGACGCGCTCACGCATCTCCTTGGCAGCTTTGTTCGTGAAGGTCACCGCGAGGATCGAAGAGGGATCGACTCCCTGCGCCACAAGCCAAGCTATGCGAGCCGTGAGGACGCGGGTCTTCCCGGTGCCAGCCCCCGCAAGGATAAGCATCGGCCCCTCCGGATGGGTGGCAGCGCGATACTGCTCGGGATTGAGATCAAAAAGTCGGAAGCCGGACACGGAAAATCGGGTATGGGATATCGGTAATAGGTGATGGGGAAGTGCAAACTCTAATAGGAAATCTCCACCCAGGGAGGGCAAAAACTTTGCTTCTTTTCTCCGCGCCTCCGCGCTTCTGCGGGAGACTTTATTCTTATGCCTGCAAATGGGCCGCGTATTCCCGAACGATCCGAGGATAGAGCTCGTGCTCGGCGACTTGAATCCGGGCATGGAGCGACTCGGCGGTATCACTAGGAAGAACGGGAACGCGGCTCTGGCCGAGAATCTCTCCCGTATCGACTCCGGCATCGACCAGATGGACGGTGCAGCCGGCCTCGGGCACACCTGCCTCGACGGCCTGACGCCAGGCATCCAGTCCGCGGAAGGCAGGCAGGAGCGATGGATGAATATTCAGGATACGACCGGGGAAAGCCTGCAGAAGGGGTTCCTTGATGACACGCATGAATCCGGCAAGGACCACAAAATCAACCCTAGCCTCACGGAGCAGGCGGACAATTTCTGCTTCTGCTTCCGATGACATCTTGGTCCGGAATGAACCCGGCGAGATAAAGAGAGAGGGGATTTCAAACTCCCGTGCCAGATCCAGAATGCCTGCATGCTCGACGTCGGAGAGGACGATCACTGGTTGAGCGCCCAAGGTTCCAGACTGAAACGCCTCCGCTAGGGCCCTGAAGTTGGATCCTTTTCCCGATCCCAGCACCCCGAAACGGAGCATGGGGAATTCCCGAGAGGCGGATAAAACAGAAAACCCCGGCATGTGAGCGCCGGGGGTATTCATCCCTACTTGATGGGAAGAAAAGAGAGACTTACTTGGCGGAAGCCTCTGCCGAAACAACGGGGTCGACGTTCACGCGGCGACCGGCCTGATCGAAGCGTACCTTGCCCTCGATAAGAGACCAGATCGTGTAGTCGCGTCCAAGACCAACATTGCGGCCGGGAACGAATTTGGTTCCACGCTGGCGGATGATGATATTGCCAGCGATCACGGTCTGATCACCGAATTTCTTCACACCGAGGCGTTTGCTTTCGCTATCGCGTCCATTCTTGACGCTTCCCTGTCCTTTTTTATGTGCCATGGCAGTAGGTGGGTTGGGTTAAAGGTTTGGTTGAAAAAGTGACGAATAATTAGGCGGAGATCTTGGTGATTTTCAACTCGGTGAGCTGACGGCGATGACCGACAGTGCGGTGATAACCTTTGCGGCGCTTGAACTTGAAGGCTATTACCTTCTCATCCTTATACTGATCGACGACCTCGGCCTGGACCGTGGCTCCGGATACGTGCGGTGTGCCAAGGGTGACCTTGTCGCCATTCACGACGAGGAGGACATCGCTGAAAGTGGTCTCTTTGCCGGTTTCGACAGCGAGCTTCTCGACACTCAGGACGTCTCCTTCGGAGACGCGGTACTGCTTGCCGCCGGTTTGGATGATTGCGTAGGACATGGGAAAATCTTTGGAAAAGGAGTGAGAGGATGCCACGGAAGAGTTCGAGAGGCAACAACATTTTTGTTTTTTTCCCTCTTGCCCGAATGTCATCTCCCCGTATGATGTCCAACCCATCTAATGCTCGGGTGGTGAAATGGCAGACACGTGCGTTTAAGGGGCGCATGCCGAAAGGCATGAGGGTTCGAGTCCCTCCCCGAGCACCATCTCCAGCCCTAGGCTGGAAAGGATTTTAGCGGTTTAGCCTGAAGGCTATTAGGGTTTTTAAGGTTTGTAGACCATGCTCGTAAGATTCTGACCTAATAGTCTAACAGTCTATCAACCTCACTGCAGCAGTACCTCCGCTGGATGATCGGCGATTTCACTTAGCTCGATCAGTTTCTTGAGTAGAAGCAAAGATGCCAGCGCGTCCGAGAGCGCCTCGTGCCACCTGAAATCAGGAAGAAGGGCTCTCGCCTCCTCCTCCAGTAAAAGTTCCACTGCCAGATCGGAGAGCGCATAGGAGGAACGCCCGGGCAGAATCTTGCGGCTCAGCGTCAGCGTATCAATCCAGGGCCCGAACCCATGCATGGGAAAGGCCCGTAGGTAACGCTTTTCCGTTCCGACCCCATGAGCAACCATCCAACGTCCTCCAAGCCGCTGCTTGATTTCGGGCCAGAGGGAGAGGAGTTCCGGAGCATTCCGTAGATCCTCATTGGTGATCCCGTGGATCTGCTGAGCGCTCCAAGTGACGGGGCATAAAGCCTTGAGATAACTCCGGTAGAAAGAATCGGGCGACACGGAGAGACCTTGCATCCAGGCAATGCCAATCTGAACTGGAACTCCGGCTTCGTTCGCGCTTTCTCCTGCAGATTCAAAATCAAGCGCCGCAAAGGAAAGCTCCCTGACGGTCAGTCCCACGGGAAAGAAGAAGTTACGCCTTGCGGAGAAGCTCCGCCGTCGACTCCCAGTCGAGGCAGGCATCCGTGATCGAGACCCCGTAACGGAGCTTGGAGGGATCACCCTCAAGCGACTGAGCCCCATGCTCGATATGGCTTTCCAGCATCGCTCCGACAATGTCGCCACGACCTCCACCCCGCTGCGCCAGGATGCTGTTCCAGACCTCGGGCTGACGCGCCGGATCCTTGCCGCTGTTGGCATGACTGCAATCAATCATGATGGCCGTTGGCACGCCTGCGGCCTTGAGCTTGGCGGCGGCATCCGATGTCTGATGAGGATGGTAGTTCACCCCGTCGCGTCCGCCACGGAGAACAAGGTGACCGTCGAGGTTGCCGGCCGTCTTGATGATGCTGGTCATGCCCTCTTGGTCAATACCGAGAAAACTATGGGCGCTGCGTGAGGAGCGCATGGCGTCGATGGCCGTCTGGATGCTGCCATCCGTGCCATTCTTGAAGCCGACTGGCATCGAGAGGCCGCTGGCCATCTCGCGATGTGTCTGGGACTCGGTGGTGCGGGCTCCGATAGCCGACCAGCTGATCAGGTCCGCGATGTACTGGGGCATGATCGGATCGAGCACCTCGGTGGCTGCGGGCAGGCCAAGAGCCGCGACATCGAGCAGGAGTTGGCGGGCCACTTTGATGCCGTGCTGTATATCGCCTGAGTCGTTCAGATAAGGGTCATTGATCAGTCCCTTCCATCCGACAGTCGTGCGGGGCTTCTCGAAGTAGACGCGCATCACGAGGAAGAGCTTGTCTTCAACCTCTTTGGCTAGGTCCGCAAGGCGGCGCGCGTAGTCGAGTGCGGAGACGGGATCATGGATCGAGCAGGGACCGACGATGACCAGAAGGCGGGGATCCTCGCCGCGCAGGATGCGGCGGCAGGTCTCTCGGTATTCAGTCACCTTGGCAAGAATTTCAGCACTGGCAGGAAGCCTCTCCTTGATCTCGCGGGGAGAAACAAGACGCGTCACCCCGCACACACGGGTATTTTCGGTGCGGGGCTTATCGGAAGTGTCTGTCGTGGTCATGGTCGCGCTGAAGTCTCTACTCCGCCTCTTTTGTTGATGAGGCGGGCTGAATAAGATTCATGCAGAAGAGGTGGATTGCAACTCGCAAAAGGATGCTTCACCTCCTTGGTCAAAAGTTGGAAAGTGAAACGTAACAAGGTTCACGAAGAAGGGTCGGCACCATCTGCACCAACTTTCCCACTTTTTACCTTTTAACTTTTCAACTTAAACCTTCAACCTTCCCCACATGCCTTCTTTTGACATTGTTTCTGAAATCGAGCGGATGGAGATCGAGAATGCCGTCAATCAGGCGGTGAAGGAGCTAGCCACCCGGTTCGACTTCAAGGGGAGCAACGTCAAGATCGAACTGACCAAGCCAGAACTCATCACGCTCTCCGCCGAGGATGGCAATAAGCTCAAGGGAGTCCGCGAAATCATGGTAGGAAAGCTCGCAAAACGGGGCGTCGATCTCCGTAATGTCGAACAGAAGGACCCCGATGTCTCCTCGATCGGCAACACTCGTCAGGAGTTCGTGATCACCCAAGGACTCGAAGGGAACAAGGCCAAGGAGATCACGACGGCGATCAAGGCCGAAAAATTCAAGGTGCAGGCCTCCCTGCAAGATCGTCAGGTTCGTGTGACCGGCACTAAGCGGGACGAACTTCAGGAAGTCATCACCTTCCTGAAGGGCAAGGACTTCGGGGTTTCGTTAAGCTTCAAGAACTTCAGGGACTAGGCCGGATTGAAAAGAGGCTATTAGGCTGAAGACTATTAGACTGTCAGGTCTTCAACCGAAGCGATCCTCGGGAAAATCCAGCGCGTCGCTGCAGGCAGGAAATCAGGGTAACCAAAAGGGTTACTTTCTTTCTTGAGTATAGTAACGAGCGAAAAAGGAACTCGTCCACCAGCCAGCTTCCTGCGAGATGAATTTCATCAAAATAATCCGTCCGCCGTATTCCGTTCCGCACCAAACCCCAATGTAGCTGGCAGGCAAAGGGCCAGGGATCTTAACCTCTCTGGTCTCTTGAATTTGAAATTCTTTAATTTTCCCTTTGGGATCCGTTGTCTTGGAAAAATACGCCGCAATAACTTCTTCAGGCTTCGCTGTCTTGGGTAGATGGATGATTGGATAGCTTCCGTTTCCCCACGTATGTCTTGTCGACAATTCATCGACCAGGTTTGTAATGGGATCCGGTGCACCGAAGGAAATTCGGCAGATCGTACAAATGCTCAAAACGGCTATGAGGAGGAATTTGTTCATGAGGGATAAGACTCCTCTGTTGCTTTAGATCTTCCCCATCCTAAGGCAAGACGATTCGTCCCTTCCTGCTTTCATGAGTTCCAGATTCAAAAACCTCTGCGTCTCCGCACCTCTGCGGGAGATTTTCCTAACAGCCTAACAGCCTAACAGTCTGCAGCCTAAACCCCTATGCATCTCCCAGATGCTTGCCCGGGACGAGGTAGTTGCGGACGTAGTCGCCCACGGAATCCTCTAGGCTGGTCGCAGTGGTATTCCATCCCGTGGCGCGGAGTCGGCTGACATCGGCGCAGGTGTGGTACTGATACTGGTTTCGAATATGATCCGGCATGTCGATGAACTCGATCTTCGGCTTGAGGTTCAATGCCGTGAAGAGGGCTGTTGCCAGATCTACCCAGGTACGGGGGGTGCCGGTGCCGATATTGAAGAGGCCGTTGGCCGACGGTGTGTCGGCGAGGTGGAGGGTCATGGCGACAGCATCCTTCACATAGACGAAGTCGCGGACCTGTTCTCCATCTAAATAGTCGGGGCGGTGGCTCTTGAAGAGGCGGACCTTGCCGGTCTCGAGGATCTGTTCGTAAGCCTTGGAGACGAGGCTGCGCATCTCGCCCTTGTGACCCTCGTTGGGGCCGAAGACGTTGAAGTATTTGATGCCGGCCATCCGGTCGAGCCAGCCGTTTCTTTTCGCATGCAGATCGAAGAGGTGCTTCGAGTAGCCGTAGGCATTGAGCGGGCGCAGGGTGTCAAGATGATCCGTCCCATCGTCCATGCCGCGCGTACCATCGCCGTAGGTGGCGGCGGAGCTGGCGTAGACAAAGCGAATGCCGCGCTGCAGCGACCACTGGGCGAGGCGCTTGGTATAGCCGAAATTATTCTCCATCAGATAGCCGGCATCGGTCTCGGTCGTCGCGGAGCAGGCGCCGAGATGGAAGATGGTGCGGATCGATTCTAGACTCTCCGGCTCGCACTCCAGTCGGTCTAGAAAGGCATCGGCCTGCTGGTAGTCGGCGAATCGGAGCGGGGAGAGATTTTTCCACTTCGCATCCTTACCCAGCACATCGGTCACGAGGATATCTTCCTTGCCGCGCAGGTTGAGTGCATGGATAAGGGCGCTTCCGATCAGGCCGGCGCCGCCAGTGACAAGGATGGATGGGGACATGGGATAGGCTATTTTTTTGCTGTGGCGAGGCCACTCTCCTCGAGCTCCTCCTGAAAGATCTGTGTCTTATCCCCGTAGACGCTCTTGGCGACATCGATGAGTCGGGAGGCTTTATCAGGATCGCCCGCCTTGAAGGAGCGTGCCGCCGAGGCAAAGTACCAAGCGGGGGTGTTGCTTGGGATTGGCGAGTCGAAAAGCCGCTTTGCCAGTTCTGGATCAGACCCTTGAATCAATAAGAGAAGAAGGAGCTTGTACTCCACCAGCTCGTTGTTGGGTTGTTCGATCAGAAGGTTCCGGAAATAAGCAATCGCAGGCTCCCACTGCTGCTGGAGTGAAAGTAAGGCGCCGATGTTGTACCGGGCAGGAAAGAAACCGGGCGACGCCTTCAGAGCCCCCTCGTAGCAGAGTCGGGCTCCTGCGTAATCCTTGGTCTTGGTTAGAATCGCGCCCTTCAGATTCAAGACGGTCGGGTCTTCGGGGCGCACTTGAAGCGCTGGCCCGAGATCGGAAAGGGCTTTCTTATAATCCTTATGTTCCAAGGCGTCCGAGGAGGCGAGGATGGAGGCATCGGCATCCAAACCGGAAACCTGAACCGCCAGCGCCCTGAATGCAGAAAAGCATAGGAGAAAAATCGCCGCGATTCCCGCAGATAAAAACCGAAAAGTCTTGGGCATCGACCTGCTCATGTTCAACGATTGAGAAGCATGGAGATAGCACGTCCGGTATGGCAACAAGATCTTGGAGAAACTAAGGATCCCCAGTTTACAAAAGGTTGGCTTCGCCGGGTGATTTTCCAAGCCGCGGTTCTGATCCTTTTTCTCTGCCTGATCTCCGGCCTTGGCCTCAACGCCAGGGGCGATCAATCATTCGCCGTGGCACTTCCGGAGCTGGAGGGACCGGTAACGCTGGGGATCTTCTCCGAAGAGGGGGCCCTCCTACGCCTCCTCTATAGCGATGCACCTGTGGAATCGATTACCGCCGGGCTCAACGGCCTCATCATGACCTGGGATCAAAAAGATGATCAGGGGAGACTCGCGCCAGCTGGAAACTATATTGCGAGGGGCTTGGTTCACGGCCCCCTAACTCTCTCCAGCCTGCCGTTCTCGGAACGCTGCAATGGTCTGGTGCCGACTGAAGAGTCTTTCGCACTTTCGCCCATGCCTTTGATCAAAAACACGATCACTGTCCGCGCGGCCAGAGATGCGTTGCTGGAAAAAAGCCCTCCTCTTTCAGTCACCGCTAGGCTTGAGGGAAAAGTCTGCATCCTTGCCGTGGAGGGACTTCCTATCCTTTCCGTTCCCCTGCCCCAACTTGGAAGAGAGGATTCCCATCAAAGAGTCCGCCTTGCCCATGGCATGAAGGAGGGAAGCGCCCGCCTGATGGTCGAGGATCTCGGGGGAACAACCACCTATGAGATCATGGGATTGGACAAACTGGTTCCCCTCTACGCAGGAAAGCTGGAGGTCTCTCCGGATGCTTTCCATTCATCGCTGAGTACTGGAGAATCTGTTCCATGACCGTGCTCCGGATCATGCTCATGATGATAGCACTACCGATGACGGGAAGAGTCGCCGTTGCCCAGCAACAGACGCTGAAGGAAATCAAGATCCCCTACTCGTTAACGTGGGGGGACAGCATCGACAAGGTCCGCGAGATGATCAACGCGGTGAAGGCCCACGAAACCTCCTGTACTGAGAAATCGATCGGTAAAGTCGTTCTGGAAGCTGATGGACTCAGCATTGGCGACACATTGCTGAAAAAGTCGCTCTTCAACTTCAAGGATGGCTCCCTTATCGAGATAGAGCTTCAATATGACGACCCCTCTTGGGATGCCGAGAAGACGGTCGACTTCTTCGATCGCACCAGACGACGCATTGACGAACGCTACGGCCCCGGCACTCTTCTGGTGAACAAGGTGAAGGAACATCCCCCAGGGGACAATATTCCGAAGGAAACCACCTACACGCTGATTATCTATCAATGGAGTCAGCCGACGGTGAACCTTGAGCTGAACTACTATAGCGTCGAGGAGAGGGATAAATCCCTGCGCTTGGTGTCCCTGCACTACAAGATGCCCTAAGTGCGACGAGGGTCGAAAGACGAGCGTCGAGAGCTTGGATTGAGCAAACTGCCTAAAACAGCTTTTGATAGCCCTCGACCTCCGACTCTCGTCTCTCGATTGACTCCACTTTCCTCCCGAGAAGCGGTGTCGCCCGGGCTACGACTATGTCGTAGTCTACCGCGCTCGTCCCACGAGTTTGGTTCAGCTTTCAGCTTTCAAGTTTCAGCTTTTCAACCTTTTCCCCTACGCAATCTCCACCGGGCACTCCGGAAGAGCCTTGAGGAAGGCCTTGCCGTAGGGACGCGAAAGAATGCGGCTATCTAGGATCACGATGGAGCCTCGATCCTTAGAGCTGCGGATGAGCCTGCCGACTCCCTGACGTAATTTCAGGATCGCCTCGGGCAATGAATAGGTCTGAAAGGGATCACCTCCCGCGGACTCGATCTCCTCCAACTTCGCCTCGGTGAGGGGATGGTCGGGGGTCACAAATGGCAATCTAGTAATGATCACGCTGGAGAGAGCCTCGCCAGGCAGGTCAACACCCGTCCAGAAGCTATCAGTCCCGAACAGGACGCTCTCCCCGTCCTCACGAAAGCTTTCCAGCATGCGCGAACGCGAGAGCCCTCCTCCCTGCACGATAAGATTCCACCCTTTCTTCTCGAAGAAATCTCCCATCCGGGCAGCGACCGACTGCATAGTCCGGTGGCTTGTAAAGAGGACAAAGGCTCGCGCACAACTCTCCTGCGTGAAGTGGCTAATCCAATTGGCTAGCGATTCCTCGTACAAGGGATCCTTCGGCTCAGGCATCTTGCGTACGAGATGCAGCTTCATCTGCTTTGAGTAATCGAATGGGGAACCGAGTTGCAGCGAGGGCACCTCGAGGGCGCCGACACGGCCACGGAAATAATCGAGTTCCGAAGATCCGACGGAAAGAGTCGCGCTGGTCATGACCGCAGTACTCCCCTCGCGAAAAAGGAGTCGTCCCAAGAGCGGCGCAACAGCCACGGGTGCCGCATGCAGACTACACCAGGAGGAGGTCTTGCCATTACGCTCCACCCAGTAGACATGCCCCGGTTCGCTCTGTGAGAGGAAATCGACTAGCCCCGCCCTGGATGTCCTGAGTCTCGAAGCGACTTCGGAAAGTTCCCCCTTGAGCCCCTCCTCCTCTGCCTTTCCGGCGGCGGTGCCGGCGGAATCCGCCAAACGCGCCAAACTTTCCGAGAGAGGGCTCCCAGACACGGCTTCAATAAGATCGGCTGATTGATCTCCGCGCACACGGCATTCTCTTCCCTGCCGGAAGGTGCAGGCTCCGGCGATCAAGTCAAAGAATCGATCGATTTCAGGAATAAGATCCGCAGCCGTGCTGATCCCCTCGTTGTGTCTGGCCTGCTGGAGAAGTCCCTTCCGGGTCCTCGGGTTGTAGAGACGCTGAATCGACTGCCGGAGACCGTACTGTGAGAGGGAAAACCCGAGATGCCGTGAGGCCACCTGCTCGACGGTGTGGGCTTCGTCAAAGATCACAAAATCATCAGGAAAGAGATAGCCGACCCCCTCGTCCTCAGGGTCTCCAAGAAGAGTGAAAAAGAGGGTGTGATTGAGCACGAGGACCTGCGCCGACTGCGCCCGGCGGCGTGCCGACTGATAGAAGCACCCGGAGTCACGACCGCAGGTTTTAGGTGTGCAGAGATGCTGCTCACTACAGACTTGTGCCCAGAGTTGCTGCGCAGGCTCGAAGGGAAGATCACTGAGCGAGCCATCAGAGGTTATCGCGGCCCACTCCCGGATGCGTTCCAGCTCCGGCTTCTCCTCAGTGGTAAAGAGATCGCTGCCATGGCGAAGGGCACGGGCAAGCCGGGTGGGGCAGACATAGTTCTGACGTCCCTTGAGCAGAACTGCCTCGAACTCTTCACCGATCAGGCCCCTCACCAGCGGGACATCCTTGTAAAGCAGCTGTTCCTGGAGGTTGATGGTATGGGTGCTGATCAGGGCCTTCCGGCCCGTTCTGATGGCATGAAGGACTGAGGGGATCAAGTAGGCGAGGGATTTCCCGACACCGGTTCCGGCCTCAACCACAAAATGGGACCGATCTGCCAATGCCCCAGCCACCCCTTCTGCCATACGCTGCTGCTCGGGGCGCCATTCAAAACCCCGGATCGAGGCGAGCGAACCCTTCGGCCCGAAGAGTTCCACAATCTCCCGCGCAAAGCCTCCAGTCACAGGCGGAGCGCCGGGAGTAAGCTCTTCATTGATGGAAATCATGGTGTCGGTCGTGATGGCAGGGTGTTTACGATTGCAGAATCCGACGCAAGGGACTCAGAATCGTTTTCTTTCCGGCCTCCTGCAACGGGTTTCTGCCGGTGACTGCCATGACGATCTTCGACCGCTACCTTCTCAACAAGTTTCTGATCCCGTTTTTTTACTGCGTTTCGGGATTCATCTCGGTCTGGCTGGTCTGGGATCTGAGTGTCAACTTGCCGGATTTTCTTTCCGGACATGCCACCTTTGCCCTCGTAACGCACTACTATCTTCTGCAGATCCCTAGCGTCATCGTCCTAAGCGTGCCCGTGGGACTTCTCCTCGCCCTGCTCTATACACTAACCCAGATGTCCCGGCGTAACGAGATCATCTCCATGCTTTGCGCAGGCGTCAGCCTCTACAGGATTTTCGTTCCACTGGTAATCGTTGGACTCGTCATGACGGCTCTTCTAGGCGCCCTCAACTACCGACTGGCTCCGCAGGCTGGATCCTCAAGCGAAGAAATTAAGAGTGAGATCAAGTCGGGACAGAAGCCTTTTAACGGTATCAACAATCATCTCTTCCGCAACCGCGAGGACCGCCGACTCTGGTATCTCACTGCTATGTTCACCAAGGCCAACCAAGCCTTGAATGTCGAGATCATCCAACAGAACGAGGCGGGCATCGTGACGGAGAAATGGTATACTCCGCATGCCGCCTATGTACCTGAAACCGGAACGTGGTCACTCATGGATGCTAGGCATGTGATCGTTGATGAATCAGGAAACCAAGTCTCCTCTGAGTCCTCCCCACGCCTGGAGATCAAGGGTTGGCATGAAACCCCCTGGAAAATCGCTAGCTCGAAGATGAACTCAGATTTCATGGGACTCCCGGAGCTGACCGATTATCTGCGCTACAATGCTGAGTTTCCAGAGACTCGCCTCGCGCCCTTCGTGACTCATTGGAACTACCGCTGGGCCCTTCCCTGGATCTGTTTTGTGGTGATCTTTATCGCTGGCCCAATGGGAGTAGTCATCGGGCGCCGCGGGATTATGGGAGGGGTTACCGCAGCGATCGGACTCTTCGCCGCGCTGATTTTCTCGAGCAGCCTCTTCATTGCCCTTGGCAAGGGCGATCGCATCCCGGGATGGGTAGCGGGATGGGGGCCGATCCTGATCTTTCTGTCCATAGGAATCCTCCTCTTCTGGATCAAGGCAACGGGCCGAGAGCTCCCAAAGTTGCGGTTGCCCGGCTTCTGATCCTGACCTAAAATCGTTTAATTCATGCAGCAGGACTGGAACATCAAGGCACGCTCTGAGGCATGCGACGCCACCGGACGACCCTTTGCCGAGGGGGATGTCTTCCATGCCGCCCTCTTTACTGAAGGCCAGGGATTCCGTCGTAGCGACCTTTGCGAAGAGGCATGGAAGGCTCGTTCGCTCGACCCAAGCGCCGAACCTCCCTTCTCAGCATGGCGCTCCAGATTCGAACCTCCTGCTCCTCCACCGCGGGAACCGTTGCCACGTGATGACGCCGAGGGGATGCTTCGGAGGCTTATCGAAAGCAATGATCCGGCCCACACCAACACCCGCTACCTGCTCGCCGTCATGCTGGAGCGTAAGCGGGTCCTTAAGCCGCAGCCCTCTCCCGATAAGACTACGCTGATCTATGAACGAACCGGAACCGGCGAGACCTTCATCATCACCGACCCGCATCTCTCTCTTTCTGACCTAGTCGCCGTCCAAGAGGAGGTCTCTGCACTCCTTTCTGGTCTTTCCACATCAGCAATGCCCACGATCCAGGAGCCACTAGCAGCCGAGTCGAAGACAGCGTCTTCTCCGGCTGAAGCAGCCTGAACACGTGCACACGTTATGGAGAAGGGCTCCCCTCCGCTCTTCCTAGCCCCCATGGCGGGGGTCACGAATTCCATCTTCCGTACCATCTGTAAGGAAAAGGGCGCCGATATCCTGACCACGGAGTTCGTCTCAGCGGACGGCATCATGCACCGAAATGCCCGAACGCGGGGCTATGTGGAGTTCACTCCTCTGGAGCGTCCCATGGGGGTGCAGCTGTTTGGAGGGGATCCAAAAAGGCTGGCGGAAGCAGCTCGACAGGTCATCGACTGGGTGAATCCAAACTTCATCGACATCAATTTCGGATGTCCCGCAACCAAGGTAGTCTGCCGCAACGGAGGCTCCTCTCTCTTGCGCGACTGTCCGTTATTGGAGAAGGTCGCCGATGCCGTCGTGCGAGCCTGCGCTCCACTGCCTGTCACTGCCAAAATCCGTATCGGCTGGGATGCCGCTACCATCAACGCCGTGCAGACGGCTCAACTTCTGGAGGGGGCGGGAATCCAACGCGTCGCCGTCCATGGCCGGACGAAGGCTCAAGGATACTCAGGTGAAGCCGATTGGGAGGTTATAGCCTCTGTCGCCGCCTCTGTCTCAGTTCCAGTAATCGGCAATGGAGACATCTCTGATGGCGCAACGGCACTCCATCGCATGAAAACAGGGGTATCAGGACTGATGATCGGACGGGCAGCAATGACCAATCCCTGGATTTTCACCGAAGTGAAGGCTTCGCTCGAAGGAATTCCTTACACGCCTCCATCCTTAGAGATGAGATGGGAGCTCGCGCGCCGGCATTGCTCCTCAGAAGTGTCATCCAAGGGAAACGAACGCTTCGCGATGCAGGGCATGCGCTCACGCCTCATGGCCTACACGCGGGGAATGCCTGCCGCCCGCCCGCTTCGCGCCAGTCTCTCGTTAGTTAGCTCCCTGATGGAACTCGACGACATCATTGAAAACCATCTTCTGGAAATTCCCGATGAGACAGTCCTCCTGATTTCTTAATCGAAATATCGCGTGCCGTAATCCAGGAAAAAATCCCAAAATCCCTAAACCGGCAGGAAAATCGTGAAGGTGGAGCCCTCGCCGGGGCGGCTATCCAGAGCCACACGCCCTCCATGTGCCTGGACCACATTTTTCACAATCGATAATCCCAGACCAGTGCCTCCCGTCTGACGGGCGCGGTCGCCTCCGACACGGTAAAAACGCTCGAAAATATGGTCCTGATCTTGGAAAGGAATGCCAGGTCCTTGATCGCGGAAACTGATGGCGACTTCGAACCCCTGCAGCGATGCGCTGATCACGATGTCGCCGCGATCACCTTCTTGGGGAACGCCATGGCGAAGCGCGTTGACCAGGAGGTTCGAGAAGGCCTGTTCGATCCTGTATTCATCAACCGGGACAGCTGGAAGTCCCGAGGGGAGTTCCAGTCTGACACGGGCGCCGCGTTCCTTCACTTCACTCTCCAACTGCTCAACAACATTCGAGAGGAGCATTCCCAAGTTCGTTGGAAGAGTCTCGAGGCTCCCTCCCTTTTCCTCCATGCGGCTGATCGTGAGAAGATCTTCGATCAAGTGGTTCAAACGGTCGGCGTGGCGGCGCATTACCGCGAGCGATTTACGCATCATCTCACGACTTAGCCCTCCCTCTTGAAGAGTCTCCAGATAGCCGTTGATGATCGACAGGGGGGTGCGAAACTCATGTGAAACATTGGCTACAAATTCCCTTCGGACGGACTCCAATTCGCGAAGCCTTGTCACGTCGTGCAGCACCATGAGGCATCCTCCCGGGGACTTCATGTTCGGCGTCTTGAGCGTGGCGGCCGTTACCACTAGATGGCATCGGTCGCTTCTTCCCGGAATACCGAGGGTCAACTCGCCTCGTTGCACTTCACCAGTGGCTGCGGCACGATGGGCAACCCCCTGGAGTTCATGGCCCATAAAGACTTCCGGCAGTAGGAGGCCCTTGACTTCGCCACGCAGATTGAACATTGCAATGGCAGCTTTGTTCACCAGACGAATACGCAGATCCTCTCCCGTAATGACCACGCCCTCGGTCATACTTTCGAGAATGACAGCGATGCTGAATTCCTCCTCAGCAAGAAGGCTCTTCTGGCGGGCAAGTGTTTCCGCGATGACCCGTAGCTCACCGGCAGGCTTCCTGAAGATCCCGGGCAATCCACTTAGAATCACCGGCCTGAAATCGCCACCTGCTATCCTACTAAGGATTTCCAACAGTTCCCCAGCCGGAAGCACGATGCCACAGATAAGCCACCAGAGACAGCAAGCAGCCAGAAACAGGCTGGCTCCCCAAACAACAACCCCATGCATCATATCAACCGGGCGGGCACCATAAAACGGTAACCCTCACCCCGGATAGTCTCCAAATAGGCAGAATGGAGGCCCAATTTTTCGCGAAGGCGGCGCATGTGCGTATCGACCGTCCGCGTGTCAACTGTGCTGCGGTATCCCCAGACCTCTTGGAGCAGTTCGTCACGGGATTGAATCGCGCCTCCCTTATCGATGAGCAGCGAGAGCAATCTGAATTCAGTCGAAGTCAGGTCGATCCGCTGCCCGTCAAGGATGACCCTTAGTGAGCTACGATCCAGAACGAAAGGACCAACAGCGGCAGCTTCTGAAACGACGGCTGGACGAGCCCTTTTCAGGAGGGCTTGAATCCTTAGTAGGAGCTCTCTTGGACTGAAAGGCTTGGGTAGATAATCATCGGCTCCTAGCTCAAGCCCCTTGATCCGGCTATCAGCCTCTCCCTTGGCACTAAGAATCAGCAGCGGAATATGTGCCGTGCGATCTTTAGCCTTCAATTTTTTGGCAACCTCGAATCCATTGAGCCGGGGAAGCATGATATCCAGAATAATAGCATCTGGACATTCCTCGGACGCCAAAGCCAGCCCCTCCACGCCATCAGCAGCCACAATAACCCGTAGCTTGGCTTTTTTCAGATGATACCGGATTAGATCAGATACATCTTCTTCATCTTCAATCACAAGTATTGTCTCGGACATGGTGTGGGTGGTCGTGAAATCCCGTGCTCTCCGTAGGAGCTACCCGAGTGGAGGCATGCTGGCAAGCGCCTCTTTGGGACGAGGCACGCTCAAAAATCTCATGAAGACAAAAAAGCGGGCCGCCTGATTCGTCCCGGAAAAACCATGAAACCGGAACGAGGCGGCCCGCCCCCAATGTTAACCTGTATATTCTGACATTCGCACCAAGCATCCGTTCAAAAAATTTATCGTTCCTTTGATTTTTTGGTTATTCTGCTATCCCTGCACGGTTGCCACCCTAGGCAGCTTTCCTTTTGAGATCATGAAAACTATCGGCGTATTGACATCGGGCGGAGACGCCCCCGGAATGAATCCTGCGATTCGCGCGGTAGCGCGGACCGCTGCCCAACAAAACTGCCGTGTGGTGGGCATCAATAACGGTTATGACGGGATTTTCGACGGGAATATCGAGGAGCTCGGCCACCGTAGCCTAGCCTCCATCATCGACCGCGGTGGTACAATCCTCCAGTCAAGCCGCTGCAAACGGATGTACAGCCCCGAGGGGGTGGACGCCGCACGGTCTCATCTTGCCCAACTCGGCATCCACGGACTGATTGTTATCGGAGGGGATGGCTCCCTAACCGGAGCCCGCGAACTCGCACGACGGGGCGTGCCCGTGGTGGGTATTCCCGCCAGCATCGACAACGACCTCTCCGGCACAGAAATGGCCATCGGCGTCGATACGGCGACCAATACGATCATGAACTTGGTCGACCGGATTCGGGACACGGCCAGCTCCCACCGTCGTTGTTTTCTCATTGAGGTGATGGGCCGCAATTCCGGATACCTTGCCCTCACCACGGCTATTAGCTCGGGCGCCTCGGTAGCTGTCATTCCAGAGTTCCGTTACAACATGGAGAATATAGTCTCCCTACTTCACAAGCGCTATAAAGAGGATCGTGGCAATTCCATCGTGATGCTGGCGGAAGGCGTCTGCGGTGCTGAAACCTTCATGGAGCGTATGCAGAAAGCCGTTCCCGGAGGGGAATTCGAGCAGGAAATCCGTATTACCGTCCTGGGTCATGTACAGCGCGGTGGAAGTCCGACACACTTTGACCGCATGCTTGGTGCACGATTTGGCGAACTGGCTGTCATGGGCCTGCTCCAGCAGGAGACGGGATGCATGACGGCGCTAGCAAAGGGATGTACCACTCTGATCGACCTTGATCAGGTGATCGGAAAGAAAAAACATCCAACCCCAGAGCTCCTACGTCTTGCCAGGAATCTGAAGGTCGAGTTCGGCGACACTGTCGAACTCTAATCCCTGATCCTTTCCTGCGCCGTCCGGTTCTCCATTATGGAATCCCTCCTGACTCTCCCCATCGGGGATTATCGCGCTGTTGAGCTGAGCTTGCGCCTGACGATGTTGCTGATCGTCATGACGGCCCTACTCCAAATTCTCTGCCTCAGCGTGGTGGAGCGGCGATTTCGCCTGCCCCTGACTCTCTCTTCGGTGGCATTGCTGGGAGCGGGATTGTTCGAGTCGGGCGTCTGGCTCGCCTGGAAGGAAGCCTTCGAGCTCGCAGGCACTTCTTATTGCGTCACCGGTCATCTGCTTGCCGGGGAAGACCGGATCATCGCCTGGTCGCTCGGTGCCCCTGCGCTTCTTATTTGCTTTGGCCTGCTTCAGCTCAATCCCCGAGAAAAAGGGTTCCGCAACCTGTGTTGGATGGCCTTGGGATGGGCAATTCTTGGACCGTTTTATCAGACCATGGCACTGATTGGGTTCGTTCTATGCGGGGTTCAGTTACGCGGAATCCTGCCGAGCTCATCCAAAAAACAGGAATCCCTTAGGACAGAGACCATCATCGCCATCGCAAGCATGGCGCTGGGTTTCACAGTCACAGGGCTTGGATACCTACATCTCCTGCCACTAGGAAAGACGGCGGCGGAAACTCTTATCAGAGGCGAAATCATCCATTCCCTCTGCGACCTTGTCACTCTCGTTGTTCCGGGAGTAGCACTCCTGATTGGAATACTCAGAATCTCCGGAGAGAATTCGAAAGGTGCTTAATTCAACGCCTGCTTGATCGCCTCCACCACCTGCAACTGCTCATCGAGTCGGAGGCCTGGGAAAATGGGTAGCGCCAGGCTTTCATTGGCCGCTTGCTCGCTGGCCGGGAAGTCTCCCGGTTTGTGACCAAGGTAGGCGAAGCATTCCTGTAGATGCAGCGGTACGGGATAGTAGATCGCACAGCCGATCTTCTGCTCCATAAGATGAGCCATCACAGCATCTCTCTGGCGTGTCTTAATACGGATCACATACTGATGATAGATGTGATGATCTCGGAGGCCTGAATCAGCAAAGGGCTCGGCGGGAAGCGTCACCCTGTCGAGTAATCCCGCCGAAGTGAACGCTTCACTGTAGGCGGCAGCGTTCGCGCGGCGCGTAGCATTCCATCCATCAAGGAAGGGAAGCTTGGCCCGGAGAACAGCCGCCTGCATGGCATCGATGCGAAAATTGCCGCCGACTACCTTGTGGTAGTAGCGCTGCTCCATGCCATGGTTACGAATACGCCGAAGCTTATCGGCCATCTCCGCGTCAAGGCATAGAGTCGTTCCAGCATCTCCGGCAGCACCGAGATTCTTGCTTGGGTAGAAGCTCACATAGGAGGTAGGTGCAAGAAGTCCGGCGGACTTGGTTCCTGACTGTGATGGATATTTCGCACCAAGGCTCTGGGCGGCATCCTCGAGAATTTCGATCCCGAACTCTGCCGCAACGGCGCCGATTCCATCCATATCGCAACAGGCTCCGAAAAGATGAATCGGAACGATAAGTCGTATACGGTTTCCCTTCGGGGATCGAAGAATCCCATCGGCATCCCTCTTCAAGGAGGAGAGCAATGCCCTCAGGCTAGCGGGATCCATCATGAAGGTTGCCGAATCAATATCGCAGAAGAGAATCTCGGCACCGGTGCGATGAATGCACCCAGCGGTGGCAAAGAACGTGTAGGGAGTGGAGATAACCGCATCACCCACTCCTATTCCCATGGCCATCAGGAGTGCCAGCTGAGCATCAGTTCCAGAGGACATTCCGACCACATGACCACCGCCGAGATATGTGCTCAGATCACTCTCAAACGCCTCCACTTCAGCACCAAGGATATAACCTCTATGTCCGAGGACGCGAAGAGCAGCCTCGCGGACAGCCTCATCGACCTGTGTTCCGAGACGGCTCAGGTCAAAAAGTGGGATGGGAAGAGGAAGAGGCACCTTGCGCGAAAGAGCGTGAAGCCAGCGAGTTACTTCACCACACCGAACTCAGCGCGCCGATTCTTGGCCCAGGCGGAATCGTTGCTGGCTGAATCAACGGGCATTTCGGAACCAAAACTGACGGTCTGAACATTGTTAGCTTTCATGCCCTTGGCGATCAGAGCCTCGCGCACGGCCAGGGCACGCTTCTCGCCCAAACTGCGGTTGTATTCCTGGGTGCCGCGCTCATCAGTGAATCCGGCGACGATGACAGTCGTGCCGCTTCCCTTGAGGGCATCAGTGACAGCGGCCACCTTGGACTCCTGATCGGGAGCCACAGAGGAACTGTCATAACCGAATTGGACAGGCGCATACTGACCGCGCTGCACGTTTGAGCCCATGAAGTTGGCACCCTCGGTCCGTTCTCCGAGAGGCGTGCCGCTCACATAGTCACCGTCAATACCCGCGTATTGCTTGTTCTTCTTGTTGGCACAGCCGGCAAAAGTAAGTAAGGCCGTGACGGAAAGGAGGGCAAAGGTTTGAAAACGCATGAATCTATACAGGGTCAAAAGCGGAAAAAGATCAAGAGTGAGGGTACAATTTTCTTGCCCGCAAGCGCACCCTTTGGCCTGTTTTATTTCTACCGCGTCCAGGTCGGCTCTGTGACCTTCCCAAGACCGCTGATCACGGGAATGGATTTGCCTGTCGGGACATCTAGTAAGGAAATGGTGCTGCCGGTACTGTAGACGACATGGCGTGAATCGGCTCCCCACACAGGATTCTCTCCCTGCGCAACGATCCGGGCTCCTCCTCCATTCAGATCCATTACAGCGACGGAGAATCCTCCACCTGAACGAACATTGAAGGCAAGTCGCTGTCCGTCAGGAGACCAGCTTGGCTCGGTGCAGTAACCAAATCCCGTGGACACAAGGCGACCACTTCCCCCAGTCGAAGAGATCTTGTAGAGCTGCGGCACGCCAGTCTCGTCGCAGGAGTAGATGATCTCTGCGGCATTTGGAGACCAGGTGGGGCTCGATTCGGCCGCGCGGGTGTGAGTCAGACGGCGGACTCCACCACTGAGACTGACCACATAAAGCTCGGGATTCCCATCCTTGCTGATGGTGCAGGCAAGAAGGTTCCCGTCTGGCGAGAAGCGGGCGCCTGAGTTGGTTCCAGGAAATTTGACCAACCGCACTCGGGCACCCGTTGCCAGATCAATGACATAGATATCTGCATACCCTGCCTGATAGCCTGTGTAGGCGAGCCGATGGCCGTTGGGGCTGAGTGCCGGTGAGACGCTCAATCCATTGTCATGGGTGAGTTGGCGGCCATTGGATCCGTCATAATCGGCAAGATAGATCTCTTTTCTGCCACTCCGATTGCAAACAAAGGCAATCTCACTTGTGGCAATCCCCTTGTGACCGGTCAAAGTCTCGACGATATCATCAACAAACTGGTGGGCTGCCATGCGGGGACTGCCGCTGTAGTTCTTGGAGAGCACCACCTCGCTGCCCTTGACGACCTTTCCCTGAAGAACTCCTCCGGCGAATGTGCCGCTGACCGTGAAGGAAGCCATCCCTGGCTGGACCAATGCGAACCATCCTGCAAGCGTCAGGTCATTCTGGACCACCTTGGAGGCAAGGGCCCCATCACTGCCTCCAATCCCGGTAAAAGCGACATTCAGAGCATCACTTTTGCGGACAGTAATGGTTGGAGCATCGGCTGCCTGGAGAGAGGCTCCCAACAGGCAAACCGCAAGAAGGGGAAGAAGACGGTGTAGTCGGATCATGGTATCTGTTTGATGCAACTGGTAGCGAAAGGCAAGTCAGCGCGCGCTTCGATAGCGGGGTTTGGTAGCGTACGATCCCGGCAACTCGAGGCGCACCGAAAGACGGCGCGCTCCAGCAAGAGCTTTTTTCACTTTGGCATCCACGGCAGATCCCTCGACCTCTAGGTAAAAGACATAGGTCTCGGGTTGTCCGGGAACGGGACGAGAGACAATCCTGCAAAGATTCACCCCGGCGCGGGCAAAAGGCCCCAAAAACCGATGCAGACTACCCGAAGTCTGGGGAAGGGCAGCGACGATTGCCGTTTTGCAGCGCTTCTCTTTCGGTAATTCGGCTGATGCCGCTGAGATCACGAAGAAATGGGTGACATTCACCGCCTCTGGGCGGACGGGAAACTTCAAAATGGAAAGGCCGTAAAGTTCTGCGGCTCCTGGCGCAGCAAGGGCGACAGAGGTGGCGGAGAGCGCAGCCTTCTTGGCAGCTTCCGCCGTGCTCGGGCTCTCGATCAGGGCAACTCCTGGAAGGTTTTCCATGATCCAGTCACGGTGATGCCGGAGGGGCATCACATGCGAATAGACGGCCTTCAACTTTCCAAAGGCTGTGCAGGCGTGCCCCAGTAGGGCGAGGCGAACATCAAGAGCCAGTTCCTCGGTAATAAATATTTTGCCTGCCTGCTCAATGAGAAGATCGACCGTCTCGGTAATGGTACCTCCGGACGAGTTCTCGATAGGCACCACACCCAACTGGGCCTGCCCCGAGCGCACGGCATGAAACACCTCGGTGATCGTGGCCACGGGAAGGCCCGCCCGTTTCGGAAAACGTCTCAGCGCGACTAGGTGGGAAAAGGTGCCTTCAGGTCCAAGATAAGCAACCTTGCCAGACTTGGGGGACTTAGCAGGCTTGGCAGTTGAGGGAGAGGGCATATCTTGCAAGATTTATGAGGGTTGATCCTTCTACGCGCAAGTCTGGGCAAAGAGATAAACCCGGAAGTGGGTTTAAGTCGAAGCTAATGGGGGATTGATTTCCGGATTGCCTGCGTGCATGAGGAGGGGATGCATTATGCCCCCATGATCAGGATAGTTCTGATCCTTAGCCTATTCGTTCTCATCGGATGTGCTGGATGCACTCAACTCAAGAATGGGGATCGGGGTAGGACTAAGGATCAGAATCATAAGGCACGCCAGCCATCCACCAAACCCTCAAAATCGGCCACACAAGGCCTGATTGATCGTCTGACTCACCCAGCGGACTTCTTTCACCATTTCGCGAGGGAGCAACCTCAGCAGCCCAAAAGGGCAGTCGCCCTTCTGACGGTTGGTATTATCAGGACCATCTCAAATGACGGGAGCTACGTAATTGCTGAGCTTGAGCCCGGAATCATGGTCGCCACGGGCAGCTCTCTGCTGGTCACGGGAAATAATGAAGAACCTTTACGCCTCAAAGTCGCCGAGATTACTCCCCCTTATTTTGTGGCGGAGATAGAGCATGGTCATCCGGAACCCGGGGACTTGCTGAAGCAGTAGCTCTCTAGAGAGCCCAATTACACCCATATCACCTCAAAGATTAGGATGTGGGCGTGGATGTGGATATAGATGTGGACGGACCGGGAGAGATTGACTTCAAGACATGATTCCAAGCACTATCTGGATACTTAATCACCTTAAGGAAGTCTTCGGAATTCCTTTGAGATACCCTCTCTCTCATGATCCCTTCTATGGGCCATAGTTTCAACCAGCTTAACTCTCTCAACCTTGAGGAGGTGGATTCGCTTGCCGAGATCATCATGGTGATGCAACGCCGTTTCTTGGCTAGCCTGATGGGAGAGTTGGTGCGGGGAAAAGTCTCCTTCCCTCAGTTTTTCCTGCTCGGACATCTCTCTTCCCAAGGGCCCTCCGGAATGAGCTGCATTGCCTCACTCATGGATCACAGCATGCCGGCGGCGACGGGGCTTGTACAGCGACTGGAAAAACTAGGCTATGTCAGACGCTCTGCAGACAAGGAAGATCGAAGAAAGGTGCTGGTTCAAACTACCCCCAAGGGAAACCGTCTTGTGGAGGGAGTCCGTAAGGAAATCGCAGCCAACCTCGCGAAAGTGATGGAACTTCTAGAGCCTGCGGAACAACGGTCTTGGTTGAACATTTACAAAAAAATGCACGATTACTGCACATCCTGCCACCGATGAAGACCTTCTCAAAACTCAAGCTGACACTCTGCTCCATCGGTTCCGCTGCCCTGGGCATGCTGATCTCTCCCACGGGAGCAGCGCAATCCCCGACAAATAGCGACGCACTGGTTGGCATTCCTAGCGGCACAGCGCAAGCGATGGATGCGTCGGCCTCGAACTCGATGATCGCCACGAACTTCCCCTCGGAGTCAGATCAGTCAATAAGCGGGATTTCTGTCGGCGCTCAAGCTCCTTACCAGGCGCAGACAAACGCATCCATCATTGCGACCAACTTTCCCTCTACCGCTGACCAGTCCATCTCTGCTTCATCCGTGCTGCCTGATCTTTCGACTAACCCTCCCATGCCGCCGCAGGGATTAGATGCAGGGACAAACGCCCTGACGAATCTCCCCATCATCACGACGCCGGATCTTCCTATGGCGGCACCTATCACGAATGCGATCACTCCCTCGTCGCTTCCTGCTCCACTCCCTGAAACCACGACCGGCCCCTTTCCCATGTCTACTCCGACGAGCACCAACTTCGGGCTGATCGATAAGATCATGAAGCTAGTGAAGGATGTGCCCCTCACGGCCGAGGCTCTGGCAAAAGCAGGCAACAAAGTCGTTCCAGGAATCATCGCCAAGGACGCCAAGAGGATGAGTATCGATGAATCAGTCCAGTATGCTTTGGCGCATAATCCCGATATCCTGACCGCCGTCCAGAACATCCAGAGAGCCTCTGGTAACTACATCAATGTCCGGGCTGGGCTTATTCCAAAACTCAATGTTCTGCCCGCTTACACCTGGATAGATCCTAACATTCAGAGCGGACAGACGCCTCCAGGATATGGCGGAGGAGGAGGAAATCCCTTCGTTCAAGTCAACCAGTCATGGAATATCAATTTCCAAGGCACCCAGCTTCTTTATGACGGATGGAAGACCCCGGCCCTCACCGAGGCTGCGAAGCTTTCCGAGCAGATCGCTTACTTCCAACTTCGTCAGACTCTCGATCGTGTGGTGGCAGACGTGGTACGCCAATTCTACCAGGTTGTCCTGAACCGCGCCCTTGTGATTGCGAACGAGCAGCAGGTCGCCCTTTACAAAACCCAAGTCACTGACCAACAGAGTCGTTACGATGCAGGGACAGTTCCTCGATTCAATGTACTCCAAGCTCAGGTTCAGATGGCCAACGCCATGCCTCCCTTGATCGCAGCGGAAAACAATCTGCGCACCTCGCTCTTCCGTCTCGTGCAACTCATCGGCATGGACTACCCCAATATCCAGAACGTGAAAATCCCCTTTGATGTCGATGGTGAACTCGGCTACTACCCCCGCAAGTTTGATGAGAATGCCTCCATTCACACCGCCCTCCAGCGCAATCCCCAACTCAAAGCGCAGCGCTTCAACATCCTCGTTACTGCTAAACAAGTCACTGCGGCCATTTCGGGTTGGCTACCGACGATCAATGCCAACGGTGGCTATCAGGTGCAGAGTTACAAGTATGACCAATCCCTCTCGGAAACCATCGAAGGATGGTTCTTCGGTGCCTCCGGCAGCTGGGCGATCTTTGACGGCCTAGCCACGTACGGCTCGGTCAAGCAAGCAAAGGCTACCATGCAGAGCGCCAAGATCGCCTATGATAACAACGTCCGCGGCGTCGTCACCGAGGTGCAGACGGCCATCTCCAACATTCAGCAGGCGAAGGAAACTATCGACAGCCAGAAGGCCACCGTGGAACAGGCGGCCGAGGCGCTCAGACTCTCCCGCGAGCGACTGGATGCGGGTGCGGGAGTGCAGCTCGATGTGATCAATGCGCAGGTTCAACTCCTCCAGGCCCAGACATCAGTGCTGTCTGCTCTCTTTCAATATATCTCCGCCACTGCGGAATATGACCGGGCCCTCTCACTGCACACGCAATACGAGGAACTCTTTGATGACCCACTGAACAAATGGGAGAAAGCCCGGTACCAATCCCTTAATGCAGAGAATCGGACCCGTCCGCAGCTCCCTAGATCCATGCGCAAGAATGATCCACTGTCGCCGGGGGTCAAGTTTGACGATCTGATCAAAAGCTCCACCGTGCGGAAACAGGAGCAGCCTCTCGACGCGAAAAACAAGGCCAAAACAGCTAAGGGCACGAAGAAAACCGACAAGAAATCCGTCGATTGAACGAACGACATCCCACTGTTGAAATTATCCAGATCCCCACACGGTGCTCAGTGCATCATGTTGCCGCACGGTTGATCGGACGGATTCCCAAGGTTGAGGTTGCACTGGAGCGAGATGCTGCGATGGCGGCACTGGCGCCACATCAATTCAACTTGCTCAGAGAGCAAGGACTCGGGAGCTTCCCTTTGGTCACTGCGGAACAGGTTCACGGAAATCATGTAACCTTTGTTGGGGAGCCTTCGGCATCGCCAATTCCAAATTCTGACGGCCTACTCACCGGCGTAAGGGGAATCACCCTTGGCATTTCTGTTGCTGATTGCGCCCCAGTCTGGCTGGTCGCCAAGGATGGATCAGCGGGAGGGCTACTTCACTCGGGGAAAAAAGGAACAGAACTGGGTATCGTCCCGGAAGGCATTCGCTCCCTCTGCTCCATGACGACTCTCTCTCCCAAAGATCTTATTTTAGTCATCGGTCCTTGCATTCGTCCTCCCTGCTACGAGGTCGATTTTGCTGCAGAAATTAGGCGTCAGGCCCATGAAGCCGGCATGACAGATATTCTCGACGAGTGCATCTGCACGGCATGTCATCCTGAGCGCTACTACTCGTACCGGCGGGAACTCGGACTGACAGGACGCATGCTTGCGACACTGACCCTTCTGCCACGATGAAACGTGATTTCGATCCAGCTCAACCCGAATTCATGGATCAAGCCGAACTGCTGGATGGTAGACCCTCGGCGGAACTGCAGCGTGATCTTTCCAACCTTCGTTGGCTGAACCGCCACTTCGGCGCTATCTCCATTTTACATCGATTTCTGAATCGCTGGCTGACTCCTGTCATTCTTGATCCTCGGCAACCCCGACTCAGGGTTCTTGATCTGGCCACTGGCGAAGGGGATCTCCCAAGAGAACTCGTCACATGGTGTCGCGAACGAAATATTCCCGTCACTGTCGATGCCGTCGATGCCAATGCCGCCACCCTTGCGGTGGCACGGGATCTGAGTACGGAATTTCCTGAGATCACTTTCCATGAGGGAGATATCCGTGCATGGAACTCAGATAAACAGACCTCCTGGGATCTCGTGCTCTGCTCGCTGGCTCTCCATCATTTCAGCTCGGAGGATGCGGTGCAGGTCCTGCGGCATGCACGGCAGCTTTCCTCCCGGCACCTACTTGTTGCTGACCTGAAAAGGAGTCGTATGGGAGCGCTTGGAATCTGGCTACTCACCGCCACCTTCCTGAGGGAGCCGATGACCGTTCACGATGCACGCCTCTCGATTCGTAGAGCTTTTTCAGGCTCAGAGCTTACTGAGTTGGCACGAAAAGCTGGCTGGGGGGCATTCCAACAGGCTGATTTTCCCGTCACACGTCAGGCAATCTGGATTGATCGGATTCCAGGAAATAATCCCGCACAACATTGCTGAATTCCTACTGCTGTGTCGGTGATTCCGTGGACTGAGAAGAAGATCCCTTAGGTAGAAGCTTGGGACGCCACTTAGGATGCTTAGCGGAGCCAACGGATTCATACTCAAAGATTTTACTAACGGGAAATAGGACTAACCCAGGCAACCCCTGCGCATTGAGTCTCATATTCATGCTCATCTTGTCATCTAAGTAGTAGATGGTGCCGTTCCCGATCATATTAAACCCTTTCCCCTGAATAAGCAGGTTGCGCGTGGTGATCGCCCCGTTCTCGACGGTGAAGTCCGTGGTCGCTTGCCGCGCATTCTGATACCCTAGACCAGGAATTATTTCGTTCAGCAGAAGAGAAAGAGGGCCAAAGATAGGCATCGCGAGGACATTGCCGTTTTCAATTAAGAGATTTCCCTTGCCAGTCATAGCGTGATCATCACCCCCAACAGCATGGAAGGCGTAGTCAGCAGTCAGGCTTCCACTTGATTCACCGTAACCAAAATACAGCATGGCGAGTGTCTTGAAATCGACTTTCTCTAGATGCACGGACGCTCCATAACGACTGTCTCCCGGTGCTACAGAGACGTCAGCCTTCAGTGCCACACCCCCGCCGAAGAGGCGCGACTTAGGCAAGTCGACCAGCACTTTCTGACCCTTTAGATGGACCATGCCGGAAGTTGAGCCAAACGGAAGATCCTTTCCAATCAGGGTATAACCGAGACCTGCCGGTGCATTGAGTTCGATGTGAAGGTCGTTTTTTTGCGGGTCTTTCAGTCCGACTTTCCCTGTGAGGCGAAGATTGGGGGGGGTGATGAAACGGTAGGCCCGTAGGGACTCAGCTATTCGTGGATCGATCCATGTCATTAACTGCACGGGATCCAGCGACGACTGCACCTTTGGAAAGAGCCCTTCCAAGTTCTTATAATCATAAACGAACTCACCGCGTCCCGAACCCTCGCCCATTCTCACCAAAATATCGCGAAACGTGACGGCGCCTTTGGCTGCTTGAAATTTTGAACTCAGCCCGTCAATCCAGGCCCCACGCATGGCGGCTTTCCCGAGTTCCAGACTGCCATTGCCTTGAAGTTGGAGAGGATCAAGGATGGGGGCTCCCCCCTCGAAGCTTATCTGAAGGGGATCCTTGAAATCCATCCCCTCGAAGGCCTCCCGGGTTTTCCCTGCTGCCATCGGGGCAAACTTTGAAGGGAAAAGAGATGCCTTGAGACGCACCCTGTTGTCACCCGGAGCAATCATGAGATCGGCTTCGATTGCTCCTGGTGCCCCGGAGGCGCGGAGGTCTCGAACAAGAAACTTACCCTCTCGGAGCGCTACTCCCGCCGCAAGTGTGTCGAATATCACTCCGCGATAACCGAAATGCCCTGTGTTGAATCGTGCTATACCGCCGAAGGAGGGTTTTCCCGAGAGCCAATCCGCCGAGAAATTACCTTCGAGGTGGAGCGGGTCCAGGCAGGACAAGTCGGCCGCTTTTTTCGGAGGCAGGAGCAGAGAGGGCAAATCACTTCCCCCCAATGATCCCGCAAACTCCAAGGACGCATTCTTTTCATGAAAATCTGCCTTTCCTGCAGCCTGAAAGACCCCAGCACGGTCATCTGTCAAAAGCCGATCCAAGGTCAACTTGCTATCCTGATAATGAAGCGTCATTCCGATCCGCCGGAAAGTTATCCCATGCCATTCTCCGGGCCCTGTCTGCAGCTCCGCCAGATCCACCCTAAGACTCTCGGAATCACCGAGATCTCCACCTGCCTGAATAGTGAGCATGGGCTTCCCTTCACTCCAATTAATGGACCGCAACTCGCGTTGAATCGCATCGATGGTCTGGGCCGTTTTCCCTGGTCCTTCTGACTGGACAGGTTTGGGTGAGAACTTTTGCGGGTTCAGGAAGGACCCGGAGACACTGACCTTGACCCCTGCAATCTCAAAGGTAGCAGAGCTCAATCGAAACTGAGACGGAGGACAGATAATCAGGCCGCGGACATGATCGAGTCTTAGGCGGGGCTGTTCGGAAGCCCCCAGAGGGATATCAAGCGTGGCATCGCGGAGAAAAATCCTCTCGAGGCGCGGGGTGCGCCGCAAAAGCGAATCCATGTTCATAGAGACGGCAATCCTGTCGGCAGAAACAATCAACCGTTGCGCTGGCGTCAGGTCGTGAATCTCTAATCGATCCAGAATAAAGCCGCGCGTCGGGCTGAAAAGAACTCGTCCAATGCTGACTCTGTAGAACTTGCCTCCAAGCAATCCTTCCGCCTTCACCCGCGCGGCATCTCCTAGACCATACGTGGAGGTGATTACCAAGAGGATGGGAATTCCAAGAAGTAGACCGCAAAAGAGAAATCCGAAAAGCGTGGCGGCTATGTACCGTAACAGATGGTCCAGCCTGCCTTGGAAGGTGCGTCGATCCATCACTTCCCTCCTCCTTAGCCGAGGAATGATCGTTGGCTCCGGATTACTCATCACACAACCTTCTGGATTGCAGAGCTTCTTGTAAAGCAGGGGAAGAGAGTACCTACATCAATGAGTAGGGATCGACATCAATAGTCATGATGACTCCCTCGGGAAGCTTCAATTCTAAGGACACATCACGGACAAGTCTGGCCAGCACGATACCTGATTTCGACTTAAGCGTTACATGGAACCGATATTGCCCATGAGACCTTTCTAGGGGAGCTGGGAACGCCTCGGACACCTCGACAGAAGCCGGAGCTTTCTTGCGAAAAATCGCGGCGATATGTCCAGCCGACCGTGTTGTTTTTTCGAGTGAAACACCACGAATCTGAATCAGAACCATGCGTGTGAAAGGCGGGTGTCGAAACGCCTCCCGGAAGGAGATCTCCTGCTCGAAAAAACCGGCGTAGTCATGATGCCGGGCATGCTGGATGGAGGGACTGGCCGGCGAGAAGGTCTGGACGATCACCTCCCCCTCGGTCTCGCCGCGACCAGCACGACCCGCAACCTGAGTGAGGAGCTGAAAAGTCCGTTCCCCAGCCCGGAAATCGGGAGAGTGAAGGCCTATGTCGGCATTGATAATGCCAACAAGGGTGACGTTCGGGAAATCGAGCCCCTTGGCGATCATCTGTGTACCTAGCAGGATATCGATCTGACGGGCTCGGAATTTTCCCAGTACTTCGGCATAAGAACCTCGACGGGACATGGTGTCGGCATCCATCCGCGCAAGACGTGCCTTCGGAAAAAGTCGCCTGATTGTCTCCTCGACCCGTTGGGTGCCGATGCCGGAATGCTGAATGTCTGGATCCTTGCATTCGGGACAGCGCTCAGGAGGCTTTGCTCCATGGCCACAGAGATGACAGGCAAGGCGGTTATCCGCGCGATGCAGGGTCAGGGAGAGGCTGCAATTTGGGCAGCGGCAGACATGCCCGCACTGTTGGCAGAGCAGGGAGGTCGAGTAACCACGCCTGTTAAGGAAAAGGATGGTCTGCTGGCCGGCCTCCAGACGCTTGGTCATTGCCATTTGTAACGGCGCAGAGAGCCCTCCCTCCGATTTGGCGCGTTTTCCCTGGAGTCGCAAATCCACCACCCTGATCAGAGGCATGAGTTGACCATCGGCACGGCGTGGAAGCTCCAGAAGGTTATACTTACCACGTTGGACATTCTGGAAGCTCTCCACAGATGGTGTGGCGCTTCCCAGAATCACGAGAGCTCCTTCAAGCCTCCCCCTCATCACAGCCACATCCCGCGCATGATAGCGCGGTGTTTCTTCCTGCTTGTAGGTATTTTCGTGCTCTTCATCCACAATGATGATCCCTAGATTCTGCAGTGGAGCGAAGACAGCGCTGCGAGCCCCGATGGCGATCCGGGCGTCACCTCGCTGAAGACGCATCCACTCCTCGCGTCGCTCGGCATCGGTCAGATGGCTGTGCAGAACGGCCACTCCGGCCCCCTCTTTGCCCGCGTGATCAAAGCGGGATCGAAAACGCTCCACGGTCTGGGGCGTCAGGGCGATCTCGGGTACAAGCACGAGGCCGCTCTTTCCTGACTCAAGGGTGCGAGCCAGAGCCCGGAGATAAACTTCCGTTTTTCCGCTACCGGTGACTCCATGCAGCAGATAGGGAGAGGGAGCCATTGCGTTTGTTTCAAGATCATTAAGCGCATGCTCCAGGGTCCCGACGACCACCTGTTGATCTGCGTTGAGTTTTGGAATTTTCCCCGGAAGGATTTCTTCCGCTTCAAATTGCCCACTCGTCCTGCGCTCAAGGACAATACGAATCAATCCAGCCTCCATCAACGCTTTGAGCGAGGACTCGGAAGCTGCACATCGACTCAATAATTCCTGTGAGGCAATCGGATCAGGAAATTTCTCGAAATGCTTAAGGATTGCACCTTGTTTGGGAGCGCTTTTTTCAATCCGTTGCAGCTCTTCGACCTCAATCCGTTGGACTAGTGAAACCATCCGGACTTTCCTACCAGCGATGGTCTCGCCCCTCATCATCGGGGGGAGCATGGAGCGCATGACCGCGGCTATTGGCGCGCAGTAATAATCGGCCATCCAGTTGGCCAGACGCATCATGACAGGCGGAAGACTTGTCTCTTCGCCAACCAGTGCCACAAGCGGCCTGATGCCCGGAACAACGGAATGATCCAGTAATTCAAGTATAGTCCCCACCGCGCGGCGGTTGCGCACCATCACGATTACGCGTGAACCGATCGTGACCTGATCTAGCAACGCTGATGGAACAGAGTAATCCAATTTCCTTCCCTCGGACCGGTCGATCAGGATGCGGGCGAAGGAAGGCATGGAAGAGAAGGATGAAACCTGAAACTTGAAACCTGAAGGACTTTTATCAGCCTCGCCTCCTTACGTGCAGGTTGCAGTTATTCAATTCCATCTCTCCCAACAGTCCAGCACTTCAAGATTCAAGTCCTTTTCGACTGATCCTATTTCAGGTCTCAGGTCTCAAGTTTCATCCTTCATAGGCACTGCGGATGCAGTGCCTACTCCGTAATGATATCCTTGTAGGTCATTCCCGAAGGAATCATCGGAAGCACATGTGCCGTGTAGGGAGTCATGACATCCAGGACATAAGTTTCCTTAGAGTCGAGCATCCGCTGAAGGGCTGCTCGAAGATCTTTCTTGTGAAGAACTCGCTCGGCAGGAACCCCGAATCCCTTGCAGATACCGAGGTAATCGGGGTAGATACGCTTCAGATCCTTAGGATCTCCCAGAAAGGTGTGTCCGCGGTTGCTCTCGTAGAAGCGGTCTTCCCACTGCACCACCATGCCAAGATGCTGGTTATTCAGGATGATCACCTTGGAGGCGATATCGTCGATATGTGCCGTTGCCAGTTCCTGGACATTCATCAGGAAGGAGCCGTCTCCATCGATATCGATGACCTGCTTGTCAGGGCGGCCCAGTTTGGCACCCAGCGCGGCTGGATAGCCGAAGCCCATGGAGCCAAGTCCAGCCGAAGTCACCAGCGTGCGAGGTTCTGTGAAGTTATAGTACTGGGCCGCCCACATCTGGTGCTGGCCCACTCCGGTGGTGATGATGGCTTCCCCCTTTGTGAGTTCCATCAGGAGTTCGATCACGTGCTGGGGCTGAATCGCATCAGGCGTGTCCTTGTAGCGGAGAGGATGATCCTTCTTCCACTTCTCGATCTGCTTGTACCAGGCAGGGAAACGGGTGTGGCCTTTTTTCACCGGCTTGCTGCCGGCCCGGTCGAGTTCCTTGTTAAGGCGCCCAAGGGCATCCTTCACGTCACCCAGGATCGGGAGCTTCACAGCGCGGTTTTTGTTGATCTCCGAGTTGTCGATGTCGATGTGGACGATCGTGCCATGCTCGCAGAATTTCTCCACCTTGCCGGTCACGCGGTCGTCGAAGCGAACACCGATGGCCAGCAGGAGATCGGCTTCGTTGACTGCATTGTTGGCATAGACCGTGCCGTGCATCCCAAGCCACTTGAGCGAGAGCGGATGGGTCTCGGGAAAGCAACCGATTCCCATGAGCGTCGTGGCCACGGGAATCTGGGAGCGTTCGGCAAACTCGGTCAGTTCCTTAGAAGCCTCTGCCGTGATCACGCCGCCGCCGCAGTAGATCATCGGCCTCTTGGCCGAGGCAATCAGGCCCAGCATCTCTTGAAGGGCCAGATCATCCGCGCGGCGCACGGGATTGTAGCCGCGCAGACTGATAGTCTTAGGGAAGATCGGATGGGCAGTCTGGTTCTGGATGTTCTTGGGAATATCGACCAATACGGGGCCGGGACGTCCGCTCTGGGCGATGTGGAATGCCTCCTTGATGATCCGAGGAATATCGTTGATATCCCAGACAAGATAGCTGTGCTTCACCACAGGAAGGGTCATCCCGAAGAAATCGGTCTCCTGGAAAGCGCCACGTCCAATCATCTCCTGGGGCACCTGTCCGGTGATCGCAACCAGCGGAACAGAATCCATATAGGCATCGGCGATGCAGGTCACGAGATTCGTGGCACCGGGACCAGAAGTCGCCATGCAGACGCCGGCCTTACCGGTCACGCGGGCATACCCCTCCGCGGCGAATCCACCGCCCTGCTCATGGCGGGGCAGGATAGTACGGATCTTCTTTGACTTGGTCAGAGCCTGATGGATCGGCATCGAACAGCCGCCGGGATAGGCAAAGACAAAATCCACCCCCTCACGCTCAAGAGAGGCGACCAGAATCTCAGCCCCATTCATGACAACGCCACGCTCATTGCTGGGGGCGGATTTGATGGATTTGGATTTTTTGGGAGCGGATTTCGATGCCATGGCAGGAGGTTTATGTCACCTCAAGGTAGTGGAAGTGTCGAGAGACAAAAAAGGGGAGCCTCTTTCGGAGGCTCCCCTTTTTCATATATATTTTAAGGTTACTGAGCTTGGTTGGAAGCGCAAAGTACGCTTCCATTGGTAAGAATAGGAGAATTACTTCCAGTTAGACTGATGGCCGAACCGCCACATGTCACTATGGAACCACCCTTGGCAGCATAGGGACCAGTAGCGGCAAAGGTAAGGTTAGAACTAGTACCTGAAATTCCTGCCGTGCAGAGAAATATAGTTGAAGGGTCAGAATTGCTTGAAACAGCCCATACGAGAGTATTGGTAGGCTGACCTTTAACGTTTCTCATGTTGCTAAAAACCGTAGCAGAGCAATAATTCGGAACTATCGCATTGCTCCAAGCGGTGACGCTATTGCTAAGATCACCAGGGAACGCACCGGACCCACCAGCAGTCTGAGAATCAAGCGAGGCACTTTGAGTCAACACATAGAGCTGGCGGTAGTTACTGGTAGTCTGCGTTATCTGCCCCTTCGCAAGCGCACCGGTGATTGCTGGGAGGGCCAGTGAGGCAAGAACCGCAATGATCGAGATAACGACCAAGAGTTCGATAAGGGTGAAGGCGGCAAATTTGCTACGGAGGGATTTGAGGGTTTTCATGGGTTTGTGATTAAATTTTATTTTGGTGGGGATTCCAACTGTTGAAACATGTATCTCACAGTCCTATTCGTCAAGTGCTGGTTTATCTTCTACTCTTCTACTCTTTCACTCTTGGAAATTGGGGCTAGCCGTGGGAGCTTTCAGAATCAAGACGGCTAGCGGGGGAAGATCGACCTCGATGGAATGAGTCCGACCATGTGCCTCCACCCCGCAGGATTCAATGCGAGCAGTGGATGTGCATCCGCTGCCTCCGAATTCTTCGGCGTCGGAATTAAGAATAGGCTCGTAGCTTCCATCTATCGCCACCCCGATTCGATATCCATGACGGACGACAGGTGTGGCATTAACAATGACCAGCAGATCGTTCCCGGCCCCGGCAGGAGCCTTGCGAAGGAACGACCAGACTGTGTTCTCCGCATCATGGAAGTCAATCCACTCGAATCCCTCGGGGCGGTCATCGAGCAGTGCTAGAGCCGGCTCGCTTCGATAGACCTCATTCAGGCGCTTCACGAGCCGCTGCATTCCGGAATGGGGCTGATGCTCCAGCAGGTGCCAGTCGATGCTTTGGTCGTGATCCCACTCGCGCCACTGGCCGATCTCGCAACCTTGGAAAAGAAGCTTTTTTCCGGGATGAGTCCACATCCAGCTCAGGAACATCCGCAAGTTCGCCGCCTTCTGCCAGTCATCCCCAGGCATTTTATTCATCAAGGATCCCTTTCCATGGACCACTTCGTCATGACTCAGCACCAGCATGAAATGCTCATGGTAGGCGTAGAGCATCGAGAAGGTGATCTCACCCTGATGATGCTTCCGGTGGATCGGCGGACGGGCAATGTAGCGGAGCGAGTCGTTCATCCATCCCATGTTCCACTTGAAACCGAAGCCCAGCCCTCCCTCATAGACGGGCTTGGAAACTCCGGGCCATGCCGTCGATTCCTCGGCGATCGTCATGACTCCGGGATGGCGTGCGTAGCAGGCGGTGTTGAAGGCCTTCAGGAACTCGATCGCCTCGAGATTCTCCCGACCTCCGAAGCGGTTCGGGACCCACTCCCCAGCCTCGCGCGAGTAGTCGAGGTAAAGCATGGAGGCCACGGCATCCACGCGAAGACCGTCGATATGGTACTGGTCGAGCCAGAAGAGGGCATTGGAGATCAGGAAGTTCCTGACCTCGTTACGTCCGTAGTTGAAAATTAGAGTTCCCCAGTCGCGGTGCTCACCGAGACGCGGATCCTCATGCTCATAGAGTGCCGTGCCGTCGAATCGTGCGAGACCATGCGCATCCTTAGGGAAGTGCCCGGGCACCCAGTCGAGGATCACCCCGACACCCGCCTGATGGAGCGCGTCGATGAGATGACGAAACTCATCCGGCGATCCAAACCGGCTGCTCGGGGCGAAGAAGTTAACCACCTGGTAGCCCCATGATCCGTCGAACGGATGCTCCATGACTGGTAGCAGCTCCACATGGGTGAATCCCATCTCCTTCACATAGGCGACGAGCTCCTCGGAAAGCTCGAGATAGCTCAGAGGTCGATCCTGCTCCTCGGGACGCCTTCGCCATGATCCAAGATGGACTTCATAGACCGACATCGGCTCCGCATAGGCATTCCTACGGGCCCTATGCTCCATCCAGTTTTGGTCCCTCCATGCATAGCGCTCAAGATCTGTCACCATGCATGCCGTGCGAAGATCATGCTGTGCGAAGAATCCATAGGGATCCGTCTTCAGAAAAATATCCCCATGGGGGCCGCGGATCTCGAATTTGTAATGCTCTCCCTCGGCAACTCCGGGAATGAAAATCTCCCAGACACCGGATCCCCCAAGACGCCTCATCATGTGGCGGCGACCATCCCAAGCATTGAAATCCCCGACGACGCTGATCCGCTGCGCATTGGGGGCCCAGACGGCGAAGGAAGTTCCATCGATGCCATCTATTATTCGAGGATGAGCTCCAAGGACTTTGTAGGCCTCCAGATGTTCTCCCTGCCCAAGCAGATAGAGGTCCAGCTCCCCAAGCGTCGGGGCAAACGCATACGCATCGCTAGAACTAAGTGATGAGCCGTCTGCCAAGGTCACCTCGATAGTGTAATCAGCCCCTCCAGTGAAAAGAGTTTGTGTTGTCTGGCCTTCGAACAGCCCCTCAGCATGTACCTTCGTGAGAGCGAGCTTCTCCCCATTGGAACAACTCAGCGTGATACTAGAGGCTCCCGGATAAAACACACGGGCAATGCTTCCACCCTCACTCTGACCCTTGCCCTCGCCCGCATCGATCCTGCGAACGCCGAGAATGCGATGGGGATCGCAGTGGCGGCATTCCAGTAGGGGATAGAGATCCGCTGGAGAGAGAAGCATGAAAACCGAGGCTGGGTCAGAAGAGGAAGCGCAGGGGGAAATGCTCTTGTTCATTGCTTAACCATGATCCCCAAACCATCGGACGACAAGGTCATCCGCACCAGCGCGCGTCGTCAGGGAGGGATCAGATGGCTTCGAATCGACTCAGCGTACGGAAGATTTCGTAGCGCTCGGCGATGTCGGCCTTCGTTACCGTCCTCAGTCGATCCATGCTGAAGGACTGGACATTAAAACTCGCAAGCACGCTTCCTTCCACGACAGCTTGGCGGAGATACTCGAATGGGATGTCTTTTTTCTCGCTCAGTTCGTCATCGCTGAGATGGCGGCTGGCCAGATATCCAGCCAGACCACCGGCAAAACAATCACCGGCACCGGTTGGATCATGAATATCCTCGAGGGGATAGGCGGGGCAGCTGAAGAACTGCCCATTGCCGAAGAGCAGGCAACCATGCTCTCCCTTCTTGATGGCGACAATGGAGGGGCCCATTTCGCGGATACGGTGCCCAGCCTTGATCAGGCTGGTCTCACCAGTCAGTTCACGCGCTTCGCCATCATTGAGAATCAGCATGTCGACTCTGGCAATCAGGCGCACCAACTCCTCCTTTGCAATGTTGATCCAGAGATCCATCGTGTCAGCGATGACGAAATGGGGGCGGATCAACTGATCGAGCACATGGTGTTGGAGTGCCGGGGCGATATTACCCAGCAGGACCATCCGGGCCGAACGGTATGACTCGGGGAGGTCGGGGGTGAAGTTCTCGAAAACATTCAGCTCGACCGAGCGGGTCTCGCGCTGATTCATGTCCCACATGTATTCACCGGACCAGCGAAAGGTCTTTCCGGGAACAACCTGAAGCCCCATGAGATCAATATTCCGATTCTTGAAAAACTCGATATTATCCTTCGGAAAATCATCTCCGACAATTCCCACAAGATTTACCGGGGAAAAGAAACTGGCTGCCACGGCAGCATAGGAAGCGGAACCGCCGAGTATATCGGCGCGTTCCTCGAGCGGTGTTTTGACGGTATCGAGGGCGATGGAACCAAGGACGAGCAGGGACATAGAAAAAGATATTTAGGATTAAGACTAAAGGCTGAGGAAGAGAGAGGGCACTACTTAACCACGACTGATTTCTTGGAGCTCGGTTTGGAGCACCAGAGAACGATCGGCGATGCCACGAAGACCGAGGAGTAGGTTCCGACCAAGATACCGATCAGAATCGCAAAGGCGAAATCCTTAAGCACAGCTCCCCCGAAGAAGAAGAGGGTCGCCACGGAGAGTAGCGTCATACCGCCGGTAAGTATCGTGCGGCCGAGCGTCTCATTGATGCTGCGGTTCATCAGCGCCTCAACACTTCCACTAGTACGGTTGCGGAGTCCCTCGCGAATACGGTCATAAACGACGATCGTGTCGTTGATCGAATAGCCAGCAATGGTCAGGATTGCCCCCACCATCACAAGGGAGAGTTCGCCGCCCGTGAGGGAGAAAACGCCAACCGTTATGATTACGTCGTGAAGGAGTGCCACAAGGGCACCCACCGCGAAGGAGAACTCGAAGCGAAGCGTCACGTAAATCAGAATGCCGACCATACCGAGGCAGAGCGCGAGGAGTGCCCTCTTGGCAAATTCGAGACCGATCTGGGCTCCAACTTTTTCTTGCTGGGCGACAACGAGTTTTCGGTCAGTAAAGCTAGCCTTCAATTTGTCGAAGATCCGACTAGATGTGTCCTCCGCACTCCGAATCGCAATCATCTGCTGAGTGCCTGCTTGTTCCAGTTGGATCGTCTCCTCAGTGAGATGAAGGGGCTCAAGCGCAGCGCGAACCTCGTTGACATTCAGGACCGGTTTGGAGTCGATGACAAGGAGATCGCCTCCGCGAAAATCGATACCGAAGTTATTGGCCCCGCGCACCGCAAAAAAAGCAATTGATCCACCGATCAGGATAACGGAGACGAAAACAGCGATTACCCGCTTGCCCAGGAAGTCGAACTGATGGCTCGGCGCCAGATTCGCCATCGTGAGGCGCTTCAGTCCAGCATACTTCATCATCCAACGGAATGCGGTACGGGTGAAGAGGATCGCCGAGAAGAGCGAGGCGACGATACCAAGCATCAGTGTGACGGAGAAGCCGCGAACAGGTCCGGTGGCCTGCCAGAAAAGGATGCCAGCCGTGATGAGTGTCGTGGCGTTTGCGTCGAAGATGGCGCTGAAGGCCTTATTGTAGGCGCCGTCGAGAGCCGCTCCAAGCGACTTGCCAGCGCCGAGTTCCTCGCGCAGGCGCTCGTACAGAAGCACGTTGGCATCCACGGCGAGGCCGATCGTCAGGATGATACCGGCGATGCCGGGCAGCGTCAGAACAAAATGGAACATCGCCATCATTCCGAAGAGCAGGATGATGTTGATCCAGAGTCCGATGAGGGCGACAGAACCAGCAAGTCGGTAGTAGAAGAGAACGAAGAGCATCACAAGGGCGAGGCCTCCGATACCCGAGACAATGCCGCTGCGGATCGAGTCCTGTCCGAGTGTAGGAGAGACACTGCGTGTCTCCTCGATCGTTACGGGGGTGCGGAGTGGGTTCTCCAGGACACTGGCTAGCTCGCGGGCCTCCTTCTCCTTGAAGTTTCCGGTGATCTGAGCCTGACCTCCGGCAATCGGATTCTTCACCGAAGGGGCGCTCTGGATCTTGCCATCCAGCAGAATGGCAAGTCGTCCTTGATGAGGAGCCAGTTGCTGGGTCAGTTCGAAGAACGTCTTGGCTCCCTCACCGTCGAGATTGAGCGTGACGCCGTATCCCTGCTGATCAAAAAAAGCAAAAGCCTTGGTCACATGCTCGCCGGTTAGATCAGCCTCTTTCTTCACGAGCAGGCGCTCGGTGATCTCCTTGCCCTGATTGTTCTGGGAGTGCTCCTTGATAAGGAATCCCGGCGGCAGGATCGCCTCCCCCTTATCGATTTGAGCGATGAGGGCTGCGGAATTGTGATGGACTTCCGCAAATTCAAGCTTCGCCACCTGCTGGAGTTGCTCCTTGGTAGACTGAATCTGCCCGGGATCAAGGCCGGGAATCTGCACAAGAATCCTGCTGGAACCCTGCGGGGCGATCACAGGCTCGCTGACGCCGAATTTGTCCACGCGCTTACGGATCACCTCAACCGCCTGCTGGAGCATATCGGCCGTGATCGGCTGGTCATTCTGCGGAACCAATTGAAGCAAGAAAGATGTGCCGCCGCGCAGGTCTAGCCCGAGATGAATCTTCTTGGCAGGTGGAGTCGCCGAATCAAGGCAGAAGAGCAGTAGCAGTGTCGTCAGGATGGCACCTAGCCAGCGCTTCTTGCCATCACTCTCCGTGGAAAAGTACCAGGCAAAGAGACCTAGAATCAGCAGTCCAAAGAAAAAGGTGAGCAGTGGCGTCATCTAGCGTGGGGAAGTTGGAGCGTCGGCGCGTAGAGTAATCTTGGATGCTGTCAGTGAAACTCGCGGAGAATTGGGGAAATTAGGACGCTGGGGTTTCCGCGATTTCCTCGGAAGAGCGGTCTAGAACAGTGGCAACGGAAGCCTTGTCGATCTCGATCTTCACATTGTCGGCGATCTTCAACAGGACAGTTCGCTCTTTCACGTTAGAGATCATACCGTGGATTCCCGAGCTGGTTACCACCTTGTCTCCCGTTTTGATCGATTCGATAAGCTTCTGCTGCTCCTTACGCTGCTTCTGCTGGGGACGGATCAGAAGGAAGTAGAAGATGACACCGATGAAGATCAGCGGCGCGAACTGGGTGATGGGATTAGGAGCAGGCGCTCCAGCGGTGGAGGCGGCATCGAGGATTAAAAGGGATGTTGCAGAAAAAACCATAGCCTCTCTTGGTAACCTAGGATCGCCCTCAAGAGCAAGGACTCAAAAGAGAGATTCCAAGGGACGAAGGGGGGAGGGGGATTCAAAAAGATCCTCTTGATCCCCTTGATGCCTCCCAGCGATCACTGCCCCAAATAGGCTGCCTGAATCTCGGGGCGGCTCTTGATCTCGGCGGAGGGACCTTCCAGATGGATGTGCCCCGTCTCGAGGACATAGGCGTAGTTACTGATTTTCAAGGCGAGCGCGGCATTCTGCTCAACCAGCAGTATCGTCATACCCCTCTCCTTGTTCAGCGAGACCAAGCGCTCGAAGATGGTTTCCACAAGCAGCGGCGCTATCCCCAGCGAGGGCTCATCGAGCATGAGACAGCGAGGCCTTCCCATCAGGGCACGTCCGATTGCGAGCATCTGCTGCTCCCCGCCGCTGAGTGTGCCAGCACGCTGGGTGATGCGTTCCTTAAGTCGTGGAAAAAATTCACCGACCCATTCCAGGTCGGCACCGATCTCCTTGCGATCCCGCCGGAGATAAGCCCCCATCATCAGATTTTCCTTCACCGACAGATCGGGAAAAACCAACCGCCCCTCGGGGACATGGGCGAGGCCGTCAGCGACAATCCTGTGAGCGGGCCATCCGGCGATCTCCCGTCCATCAAATTTGATCGATCCTGCAGAGGAGGAAACAAGTCCCGAAATCGTACGAAGCGTCGTGGATTTACCGGCGCCGTTGGCTCCTATGAGCGTGACGATGCTACCCTTAGGAACTTTCAGAGAGAGGCCATTTAGCGCACGAATCCCGCCGTAGCATACCTCCAGTCCGGAGAGTTCCAGCATCGGGTGAAGAGAATTAAGGCTCATCCAACAACCTCCCCATGATCTTCCCCGAGATAGGCCGTAATGACCTTGGGATTAGCGCGAATCTCCTCGGGTGTACCCGAAGCGAGCACTTTCCCCTGATCCAGCACGTAGAGGCGCTCACAGATGCCCATGACGACCTTCATATCATGCTCGACAAGCAGCACCGCCGTGCCGAATTCATCTCGCAAGCGGGCAATAAGGCGTTTTAGTTCCTCCTTCTCGGTTGGATTCATTCCCGCAGCGGGTTCATCCAGCAGCAGAAGACGAGGCTTGGTCGCAAGAGCCCGCACAATCTCCAGACGACGCTGGTCCCCGTAGGGAAGGCTGCGACTCGGATGGAGCGCAGCGTGCTGGAGTCCGAAATAGGAAAGCAGTCGGTGGCCCTCCTCTTGGATCTCTTCTTCCTCACTACGGAATGATCTCCCGCGTCGCACAGTATTGATAAGGCCATTGCGCAACCGAGCGATAAACGAGGTCCGGACATTCATTCCCACATCGAGTGAGCCAAAGAGACGGATATTCTGGAATGTTCGCGCCATGCCGAGAGTGTTGATTTCATGCGACGGCAATCCCGCGACTTGTCCCCCCTCGAAAAGAATCTCCCCCTCGGTCGGCCTGTAAACACCGGTCAGGATATTGAATAGCGAGGTTTTACCGGCCCCGTTCGGGCCGATCAATCCCAGCAACTCGCCAGCCTCAATCTTGATCGAGACATCAGTGAGAGCAGCGATACCTCCGAAGCGAAGGGAGCAGTTCCGAACCTCAAGCAGTGAATGTCCAGCACTCATGAAGCGTTATCGGGCTTGGTTTCAGTTCTTCCCATAGGAAGCTTAGGCAGAAATCTGCGGAAGAAGGGACCCAGGGATTCCGTCGGGCGAAAGATCATGAAAAGGATGATAATGAGCGCGTAGACGACCATCCGGTACTGGGAAAGATCGCGCAACCACTCGTTGAGCAGTGTGATCAAGATGGCTGCAACGGCAACCCCCACCGGCCTGCCAAGACCGCCCAGGATGACCATGACGATGATCTCGAAGGAGCGAAGGAAGTTGAACCCCTCGGGACTGATAAACTCGACAGCATGGGCATAGAGAGCACCAGCCACCCCGGCGAAGAAGGCTCCTATCACGAAGGCTGTGACCTTGAAGCGCGTCGTGTTGATCCCCATCGCCGCAGCGGCAATTTCGTCGTCACGCACTGCCTGAAATCCCCGACCGTAAGTTGATCGAACCAAGGCGATCATCGAGTAGAGAGTTACCGCGGCAAACCCTATCGCCCAGAAGAGATTCGTTGCCGGCAGAATCCCCTCCATGCCGCGCGCCCCCCCAACGGCATTGGTGTTCTGGAGTAGGACCCGGATAATCTCACCGAAACCCAGCGTAACCATCGCCAGATAGTCTCCCCTCAGACGAAGCGATGGCCCACCCACGATCAGGCCCGCAAAGGCCGCAATCAGACCTGCAATAATCAGCACGGGAAGGAAGGTCAACTGCGAGGCCCAGGAAGTGCCCGTCCACGCAAGTTGGGGAAGCATTGCCGGCAGCGCCTTTCCGGTCAGCAGTGCCGAGGTGTAGGCGCCGACCGCCATGAAGGCGGCATGACAGAGGGAGAACTGCCCGGTCTCCCCCATTACGAGATTCAGCGAGACAGCCAGGATGACATTGATGGCGGCAAAGAGAATGACCTGCGTCGTGTAGGGGTCGGTCCATCCCCCGCAGAGTTGGAGGAGCACCGCCAAGGCAATCCCGGCGCCCAGAGCTAGGCGCGGATTCTTGATACGAGCGTGATAGGAACGGGACACGTTAAGAAAATTACCCTCAAGTTGTGCTCAATCGGAGCCTTTTCTGACAACGGGATTCGGCAGCACTAGAGAGAAGTCGGAAGTCCAGGGATTTTCGGTGAACTCGGATTGCTCTAAACGCCTGATCATCTGCCGGCAGAGAGAAAGCACCAGCTCAAGATCTAGCCCATGATGCCAGGGGGCATAAGGAATAAGGTTCGCTTCAGCGAGGAGAAAAAGTCTGCGTGCGGGATGCAACCGATGGCCATGCTTCGGATGGTCTGGGTGCAGGCGCTGGAGGCGGAGATGAACAAATCCTCCGGCGAGTTGAATGAGTCCCTTGTAGAAGGTGTAATCAGGCGCATCCCGGCCATCCTTTAACCAGAGATGCTCCAGCACATCATGAGCCTCATAGTAGCGCCGGGAATTGAAACACTCAAAATACCCGAGGTAGCAGGTATCGAAGGATCCGGATGCCTGGCTCGCTTCCAAACCCTGAACAAAAGATTCTATGCGTTCGGATTTTTTCATGCGCTCGACGGGAAGAATCATAGGTGCCTCAGTTAAAAGAGGACCGTGTTTTCCCGGAATAGTTGCGCCCCTTCCAGCTCACGCCAGTACCTTGGCAGAGCCTCCAGCTATTCAGCGCGATCAGCAGAGCGAGGATCACCGCGAACGGATGGGTAGTAAAACCGAGCCATGAGCTACGAAAACGTCTCGTGATCATAAATCGCATTCCCATGATCAGGATCACGGCTAGCCAAGCTACGGAGAGCAAAGACCCGCCCAAAGGAATCAGCAGGAATGGGAGCAGAAAAAGACTGAAAATCACCACTCCGAAGAGAGCAAATCCGACATGAGATTCCTCAAAGACAGGCCTAAGATTCTTGGAGAAACCTTCCCAGAGTTCCGGGAAGCCGGAATACATCCTGCATCTGAGAAGATCGATGCCATCGGCATTAACTAGGCGCATTCCCTCGCCTGTGCGGGCCGCGACCCTGCGGCCGAAGGCGATATCCTCTACCAGATGATCCCTCAACGCCTCATGCCCCCCAAGGTCCTGATAGGAATCGTGACGAAAGAGAAGAAACTGTCCGTTAGCTGCCCCGAGCGCAGCCAACCGCGCCCGTGTGAATCCCCAACGTGCCGCGCGCTCGGGCTTCTCCTGCAAAAGCCGGAGAAGTGGGAAGGGATGGAAGGCCATGAAGAGCAGGTAACCGAGGGGAATCACCAGTTTCTCCGACCAGGTTCCGGTGATCTGATCTGGCCAGAGAGAAAGAAGATCGGCCCTTGTGGAGAGGGCGTGGGCAAGCGCCGCCCGAACGCATCCAGGGGCATGTATAGTGTCTGCATCAGTAAAGAGAAGATGCCTGCTCTCTAAGGACGCAGCCCGTGAAAGCTGATGACAGGCCCAGTTTTTCCCAACCCACTCCTCGGGCAATTCCTCACCACGAAGCAACCTGAGTCGGCTTTCCCGTTCTTCCCTGAATCCAAGTTCCCGGGCAATTGCGGCAGTCAGATCCGTGGAGCGGTCGTCGAGCAGGATTATCTCCCGGACCGGGGGCTCTTGAGCAATCAGGGAAGCAAGGCAGTCGCGGATCCTACGCTCCTCATTCCGAGCCGGCACTAGTACGGAGACATCCTGAATACTGATTTCCCCCATCTTCTCCTTCTCCCCAAACGGAGTCGGCTTCAACCTCCTGAGAAGCCTCATGTTGATAAGGCAATGTGCGAAGCAAAGCGTCAGCAAGGGGAGCAGAAGACCCCAGAGGAACAATTGTGGCAGGAGATGGAGTAACCCCTGCATGGTTTTGCGTGAGGTCGCTAAAAAGACAAGCCTAGTTGTCTCAGTTGTTATTAGAGTCCGCCTTTTTCTTCTTTCTTTGCTGAACAGGCACGACTGAGGGTGAAGGCAAAGGAGAGGCCCCAGAGGCTGCATTGACCACCGGCGGAAGACCCGTAGGAATACTGGGTTCAACGCGGATCTGTTGAAGGCGACGAAGATAGGCTGCGTGCATCGTATCGATCCAATCGGAGATCGAGGGGTCGATCTTCTTCATCCGCTTAGCGAGCAGGTCGTAGTATTCGCGAAGGGTTTCGCGCTTCGTCTCGTCGCTCTTTGCCTTATCGCTCTTGGTGAGAAGGGAAGCAAGAGCCTCCTCCTTGTCGGCCTTCACCTTGGCCGCATAATACTTGGTCTTCTGATCCTGACGCTGTTTCTCCTCATTACCGGCTGCATTAATTGGGGAGGGTTGTGACGGCTCGATCGGAGGCGGGATCAGGGAGTTCGGATCGCTCTGAGGAGGGTTTTGCCCTGGGGAGCCGGCCCCGGAGTTGGCCGCAGGGGCCAGCGGATCAACGGCAGACGGTAAAGGAGCATTTGTTGCAGAGGTGTCTCCATCCACTGGCGCAGGAGCATTGGACGCCGAAACGGCATCGGGGGCTGGAGAAAAAAGAGAGGGAGCACTCGTTGTTGCCTGATCCTGCGCAGAGGCGGCGGTGCCTCCCAGCGTGATCAGTATGCAGAATATGCAGTTAAGGAATCGGTGTTTCATAAGAAGATAGGGCTAAGGGAAAAGCTCTTTGAGAGCCAAGTTCTTGTCAAAGAACCAAAAATGCGAGGTGATGGCAAGATGTGCCGAGCATGAACGTGAAGCAGCCCCTTTCCTCCATCGCAACATCGCATGAAAAACCGTGCCTTCCGGAGATTGCGACGAAACTCCGGACGAGGAACGGCTTTGTCTGGCTGGACTCCGCTCTGGATAGCTCGCTGGAGAGCTCAAAGGAAATGTCCCTGCTGGCATCAGATCCCGACTTGGTCCTTGAGGGAGAGGCCTCCGACTGGAACCTTATTGAAAAGGAGCTCTCGGCAAGAAAGCGGCCGTCCGCAAAAATCGGGGCACCTGATGGGGCTGCCATCGGTTACTTCCGCTTCGACGGGTCCTTCCGCTTCGGTTTTTACGATGCCCCGCAGATCCTATCTAAGGGAACAATGAGGAGCGAAAACTCTGGCGAGCCAACCTCCATACAGATCCCTCCCGCTCAACTTCCGATCGTGGACTTCCAGCCTGATACGGGGAGGGAATCTTATCTTGGGATGGTATCCCGGGCCCGCGAATACATTGCCGCTGGAGACATCTACCAGGTCTGCCTTTCTCATAGTTTCTCCGCTCCGTTTGGAGGTGATCCCTGGCCTCTCTATCTGGCGCTGCGCGAGGCATCCCCTGCTCCTCACTCAGCCTACCTACGACTTGGAGACGAGGCGGTCCTCTCCAGCTCCCCCGAATGCTTCCTCAAGATCAGCGGACGTACAATCTCAACCCGCCCTATCAAGGGAACAAGACCCCGACGTGATGCGATCCCAGCCGATGAACGCGAGGCCTTGGAGCTTAAATCCTCCCCTAAGGAGCTTGCTGAGCTGATCATGATTACTGACCTGGAGCGCAATGATCTGGGAAGCATCTGCGAATACGGCAGTGTGATAACATCTCGGATCGCCGAGCTGGAGCGCTACGCGCAGGTCTTCCACCTCGTCTCGACTGTCGAAGGTAAGCTTCGGAAGGGCGTCTCGCAGGTCGCCTCGGTGGCAGCCTGCTTCCCCGGAGGATCGATTTCAGGAGCTCCAAAAAAAAGAGCCCTAGAGATTATCAGTGAACTGGAGCCGACACCTCGCGGTCTTTTCACGGGAGCCATCGGCTACTTCGGCTACAATGGGGAGAGCCAGTTCAGCATAGCGATCCGCACGGTTGTGATCCGCGATGGAGAGGCCTCCTTTCATGTTGGCGCGGGCATCACAGCCGACTCCGATCCGGAAAAGGAATGGGAGGAGACCCTCCATAAGGCTGCTGGCATCCTTATGGCGGCAAAGGCCAATAATAAGTAGGGATCAAAAACGCGACCAGCCTCAGCCGTCAAGTGCCAGGCAGCCATCGGCAGGAAAAAAGGCCCGGAAGTTTCCTCCCGGGCCTTTGATTGAAAAAGTCCCCATTTTCAGGGACTGGGTGAAGATTTAGAAAACTTAGCGGTAGTCCTGACGGCCGCCACGGTCATCGCCACCACCACGGTAGCCACCACCGCCGCCTCCGCCACCACCACGGTAGCCGCCTCCGCCGCTACCACCACGGTCGCCGCCACCACCACCACGGTAGCCGCCTCCGCCGCCGCCACCACCACCACGGTAGCCGCCTCCGCCGCCACCACCGTATCCACCGCCGCCTCCGCCACCACCGCGAGGACGATCCTCCATCGGACGGGCTTCATTGACGGTGAGATTGCGC